>ENA-OQJH01000601-OQJH01000601.1-human-gut-metagenome-genome-assembly--contig:-NODE-601-length-18808-cov-4.736095_pt1 | contig 18808 bp, 31 predicted proteins | sample MGYA00242597_ERZ504763 | MGnify/ENA primary metagenome ERZ504763 (study PRJEB26092, sample SAMD00036359) | human gut metagenome | host: Homo sapiens | study: EMG produced TPA metagenomics assembly of...
CGGAAAGCTGGCCGGTGCCACCGGTGCGGCCGCGCAGGGCCTTGTGCTGATGGATGTCACCCCGCTGACGCTGTCCATTGAGACACTGGGCGGCGTGGCTACTCCTCTCATCACCCGCAACAGTATGATCCCCACCCGCAAGAGCCAGATCTTTACCACGGCCCGCCCCATGCAGACCAGCGTGGAGATCAACGTGCTGCAGGGTGAGCGCCACTTTGCCCGTGACAACAAGAGCCTGGGCAAATTCAAGCTCACCGGCATCCGCTCCGGCTTCTCCTCCAAGCCCCAGATCGAGGTCACCTTTGACATCGATGTGAATGGCGTGGTCAAGGTGTCTGCAAAGGATCTGGCACCGGCCGGGAGCAGAACATCACCATTACCGGCAGCACCAATCTTTCTGAGAACGAGATCCAGCGCGCCATGGCCGATGCCGCCGCCTACGAGGAGGAGGATACCCGCCGCAGGGAGCGGCTGGAACTCCACAATCAGGCCGAGATGCTGGCTTACAAGGTGGATGAAGCCCTCTCCAAGTGTAAAAAGGAGCTGGACAAGGACGAGAAGAACCGAGTCAAGAACGACCTTGCCGGCCTGCGCCGCTGCCTGCGCAAGGATAAGCCCGAAAAGATGAACGAGACCGAGGAAGCGAACCTCCGTCAGGCAAAATCCCAGCTGGAAGCCAGTGCCAACCACTTGATGGTGCTGTACAGCACGGAGCAGGATGCCGGCCGGCAGTAAGCAGGCAATTCCCTACTGAAAAACTTCGTTGAAAGGGTTGACAAACCCGGAAGAGTGGGGTATTATGTATGCAATATCACAAAAATGGCTGTGAAGAGAAGAGTAGGTTTTCGCATTGATCCTTCCAGAGAGCCCGGGCGGTGGAAAAGGGCAGGAAACAGGGAACTGAAAATGGTCTCGGAGCCGCGGGGGCGAAGTGCAAGAGTGCTAAGCCTGCGACGGGGGCGCCCGTTACAGCGTCCGGTTGTCGCGTTGCAAAACGCCGCAGCAGTGAGGCTGTCTCTGTGAGGGGACAGTAAACCAAGGTGGTACCACGGAAGTTTTACGCTTTCGTCCTTGTGGGTGTATGCCCGCTGAGGACGGAAGCGTTTTTTATTTTGCTTCCGGTGCAAAGGGTGCGGATTGTGCCGCACCGCACAAAAACATTTTTGTAAAAGTAGAGAGGGAAAACAAAATGTCTAAGATCACTCGTCGTAATTTTCTGAAAGTTTCCGGCGTGGCCGCTGCTGCCGCTGCCCTGACCGCCTGCGGCGGCTCTTCCTCCACCGCAAGCTCCGCCGCTTCCGGCGCTGCATCCTCTGAGGCTGCCTCCACCGCTGCCAAGCTGGACAAGATCAAGGTCGCCGTTCCCAACGACACCACCAACGAGGCCCGCGCTCTGACCCTGCTGGAAAAGAACGGCTTCTTCAAGCTGAAGGCAGATGCAGGCCTGACCGCCACCAAGAACGACATCGAGGAGAACCCCCTGAACGTCAATGTGGACGAGGTCGAGGCTGCTCAGGTGCCCAACGTCCTGCAGGATGAGGACTACGCTGTCATCAACTCCAACTACGCCATCTCTGCCGGTCTGGACCCCATGACCGACGCTCTGGCCATGGAGGATGGCACCTCTGCCTACGTCAACGTTCTGGTCTGCAAGGAAGGCAATGAGGAGGAGCCCAAGATCAAGGCTCTGGTCGCTGCCCTGCAGAGCCAGCAGGTCAAGGACTTTATGACCGAGAGCTACGGCGGCGCTGTGGTCTCTGTTGTGGAGGACCCCACCGACGGCTATGATCCTTCCATCGATTATGACGCACTGAACGGCGAGACCGTCAGCTGCGCTGCCACCCCCGCTCCCCACTGCGAGATCCTGGAGGTCTGCAAGCAGATCCTGGCCGACAAGGGCATTACGCTGGACATCCAGGAGTACGATGACTATGTGATCCCCAACACCATCGTTGAGGATGGCCAGTGCGACACCAACTACTTCCAGCATCAGCCCTACCTGGACAACTTCAATGAGGAGAAGGGCACCCACCTGGTCTCCGTTGCCGGTATCCACGTTGAGCCCATGGGCATCTACGGCGGCAAGCAGAGCGACCTGAGCCCGATCGAGGGTTAAGCGAACTCCCCCAGTCACCTTGCGGTGACAGCCCCCTCGGGAGGGGGCCTTTGCTTGACCGTTCTGTTTCAGGCTCCCTCCATGAGGGAGCTGGCAAATCCGTAAGGATTTGACTGAAGGAGTTTATTCAACAGCAAGGAGCAATTTCTGTGATCGAGATCAAACACCTTTCCAAGACCTTCCAGATGAAGGACGGCGCAGTGAATGCGCTGAAGGACATCAGCCTGACCATCCCGGATGGTTCGATTTACGGCATCATCGGCATGTCCGGCGCGGGCAAATCCACGCTGGTGCGCTGCATCAACCTGCTGGAGCGCCCCACCGAGGGCAGCGTGGTCATTGACGGCGTGGAGATGGAAAAGCTCACGCCCGCCCAGCTGCGCCAGCGCCGCCGGGAGATCACGATGATCTTCCAGCAGTTCAACCTGCTGATGCAGCGCAGCTGCCTGAAGAACATCTGCTTCCCCATGGAGCTGGCAGGTGTGAAGAAAGAGGAAGCCGAAAAGCGCGCCAAGGAACTGCTGGAAATGGTGGGCCTGCCCGATAAGGCCAACGCCTACCCGGCCCAGCTCTCCGGCGGCCAGAAGCAGCGCATTGCCATTGCCCGCGCACTGGCAACTGACCCCAAGGTCCTGCTCTGCGATGAGGCCACCAGCGCGCTGGACCCCAACACCACCCACTCCATCCTGACCCTGATCAAGGACATCAACCGGAAGCTGGGCATCACGGTGGTGGTCATCACCCATCAGATGAGCGTTGTGGAGGAGATCTGCGATCACGTTGCCATTCTGGACGGCGGCGTTGTGGTGGAACAGGGCGAGGTGAAGGAGATCTTCGCCAACCCCAAGACCGCCGCGGCAAAGCGTCTGGTGGCTCCCAACGGCGGCAGCGCAGCCCGCGACCTGTCCAGCTTTGCACCGGACGATCATGTGGTGCGTGTGACCTTCAACGGTTCTTCCGCGGCAAAACCGCTGGTGGCAAGTCTTGCCGCCGAAAAGGGCATTCTGGTGTCGGTGCTCAGCGCCGATACCCGCGACCTGAGCGGCCAGTGCTACGGCTCCATGCTGCTCAAGCTGCCCGCTGACCTGGACGAAGCAAAACAGGCTGCTGCCTACATGCGGGCACAGCCCGGCATTACGGTGGAGGAGGTGACCGGAGAATGACCATTGCAGATTATGGCTTTGCCATCTGGGAGACCTTCTATGTGACGGTGCTCTCCACCGCGTTCTCTCTGGTCATCGGCCTGCCGCTGGGCGTGCTGCTGGTGGCCGGTGATAAGGACGGCATTCTGCCCCTGCCCGGCTGGCTGATGCACCTGCTGAATATCATCATCAATATCCTGCGCAGTGTGCCTTTCCTGATCCTGATGATCTGCGTTTTTCCGCTGACCCGTATCATCGTGGGCACCACCGTAGGCACCAAGGCCACCATCGTCCCGCTGGTGGTCGCGGCCTTCCCGTTTGTGGCGCGTCTGGTGGAGACCAGCCTGCGCGAATTGGATGAGGGTGTGGTGGAAGCCGCCCAGAGCATGGGTGCGACCCCGTTCCAGATCATCACCAAGGTAATGATCCCCGAGTGCTGCCCGGCTGATCTCCAGCATGACCACGGCCCTGACCACCATTCTGGGCTACTCGGCCATGTCCGGTGTCATTGGCGGCGGCGGCCTGGGCAAGATCGCCCTTTCCTACGGCTACTACCGCTACCAGACCAACATTATGATCGTCTGCGTCATCCTGCTGGTGCTGCTGGTGCAGATCTTCCAGACCGTTGGCACCTTCTGGGCCACCAGAAGCGATAAGCGGCTGAGGAAGTAAAAGAAGGATCCGCGCCTCTCAGTCTCGCATTCGCTCGACAGCTCTCCCAGAGGGAGAGCCTGCGCATCGCCAAGGTTTCGCAGGTGCTGGCCGTGAGCTGCAATTGGCTCCCCCTTTGGGGGAGCTGGCAAAGCCGGAGGCTTTGACTGAGAGGGCAAGCCCCCCCCCGGCAGGAAAATTCAACGTTCAATTCCCCGCCGGAGGCATGTGCTCCTGCGGGGAATTGTACTATTCGGACAAACCCAGTAAAGGAGTATGTTGCAATGAACCGTGATACCATCTGTGTGCAGGGCGGTTATACGCCCGGCAATGGCGAGCCCCGCCAGATCCCCATCATCCAGTCCACCACCTTCAAATATGCCACCAGCGAGGATATGGGCAAGCTGTTCGACCTGGAAGCCGACGGCTACTTCTACTCCCGCCTGCAGAACCCCACCTGTGACCTTGTGGCCAAGAAGATCTGCGAGCTGGAGGGCGGCACCGCCGCCATGCTGACCTCCAGCGGTCAGGCAGCCAACTTCTTTGCCCTGTTCAACCTCTGCGAGGCCGGTGACCATATCGTGGCATCCAGCACCATCTACGGCGGCACCTTCAACCTCATCTCCGTCACCATGAAGAAGATGGGCATTGAGGCCACCTTTGTGGACCCGCTGTGCACCGAGGAGGAGTTGAACGCCGCTTTCCGGCCCAACACCAAGGTGGTGTTCGGCGAGACCATTGCCAACCCCGCCCTGACCGTGCTGGATATCGAGAAGTTTGCCAAGGTGCTCACGCCCACGGCGTGCCCCTGATCGTGGATAACACCTTCCCCACGCCGGTCAACTGCCGCCCCTTTGAGTGGGGCGCGGATATCGTGACCCACTCCACCACCAAGTATATGGACGGCCACGGTGCAGTGCTGGGCGGTGCCATCGTGGACGGCGGCAAGTTCGACTGGATGGCCCACGCCGAGAAGTTCCCCGGCCTGTGCACCCCGGACGACAGCTACCACGGCATCACCTACGCCGAGCGCTTCGGCAAAGAGGGTGCCTTTATCACCAAGGCAACGGCTCAGCTGATGCGGGACTTCGGCTCCATGCAGTCCCCGATGAATGCTATATGCTGAACCTCGGCCTGGAAAGCTGCATGTCCGGATGCAGCGCCACTGCGCCAACGGCATGGCCGTGGCAAAGTTCCTCGAAAGCCATCCCAAGGTGGCCTATGTGAATTACTGCGGCCTGGAGTCCAGCCCCTATCATGCACTGGCTGAAAAGTATCTGCCCAATGGCAGCTGCGGCGTGGTCAGCTTTGGTCTGGCCGGCGGCCGCGAAGCTGCCAGCACCTTTATGAAGGAGCTCAAGCTGGCCGCCATTGAGACCCATGTGGCCGATGCCCGCACCTGCTGCCTGAACCCGGCTTCCAGCACCCACCGCCAGATGAACGATGAGCAGCTGAAAGCCGCCGGTGTGCTCGCAGAGCTGGTGCGCATGAGCTGCGGTCTGGAAAGCGCTGAGGATCTGATCGCAGATATCGCACAGGCTTTGGATAAAATTTAACGGTCTCGCCCTCTCAGTCACCTGCGGTGACAGCTCTCCCAAGGGGAGAGCCAATTGCGGCCCATGGTCAGCAGATGCTGAACCTGGAGATGCGTTGCCTCCCCCTTTGGGGAGGTGGCATTGCAGAGCAATGACGGAGAGGGCAAGCCATCTAAAGGAGTAACCATCTATGCCCTCATCATCCCGAAAACGCTCCCCGCCTACGATGCCCTGTACGAGGAAAACGTCTTTGTCATGCACCGGGAGCGGGCAGCGTCCCAGCATATCCGCCCGCTGGAGATCCTGATCCTGAACCTGATGCCCACCAAGATCGCCACCGAGACCCAGATCGCCCGGCTGCTGGCCAACACGCCGCTGCAGGTGCACATGACCCTGCTGCAGACGGTGAGCCATGAGGCAACGCACGTTTCCGCGGCCCATCTGGAAGCCTTTTATAAGACCTTCGACGAGGTGAAGCATAACCGCTACGACGGCATGATCATCACCGGCGCTCCGGTGGAGACCATGGACTTTGAGCAGGTGGATTACTGGCCGGAGCTGTGCGAGATCATGGATTTCAGCGAGACGAACGTCTATTCCACCCTGCATGTCTGCTGGGGCGCGCAGGCGGGCCTGTACTACCACTACGGCATCCGCAAGGAGCTGCTGCCTGCCAAGATGTTCGGCGTGTTCGAGCACCGGGTCATCCGGCCCTCCAACCCGCTGGTGCGCGGCTTTGATGAGGTGTTCTATGCCCCCCACAGCCGCCACACCGCCATGAGCCGGGAGGATATCGACCACTGCAGTGCGCTGCGCATCCTTGCCGAGAGCGATGAGGCAGGGCCTTTCCTGATGAGCACCGAGAATGGCCGTCAGATCTTTGTCATCGGCCACCCGGAGTACGACAAATACACGCTGGATGCGGAGTACAAGCGGGATGTTGCCAAGGGCCTGCCCATTGCAGTGCCCAAAAACTACTACCCCAACGATGACCCCAGCCAGCCGCCGCTCTTCCGCTGGCGTGCGCACGCCCATCTGCTGTATGAAAACTGGCTGAACTACTACGTCTACCAGAACACCCCCTATGATCTGGGAGAGATGCAGCGCGTGAAGCACTCTGAGGGATGAACCGCTCAGCCGCCTGCGGCAGCTCCCCCATGGGGATGCCAGGTTTACGCACGACTGTTTTTCTGCCTCTCCTATCAGGAAGGGCAGTATTGGAAAGCAATAACGGAGAGGTTTTTATGGGAATCGATAAGAATGAATGGGGTTTCCGGGTGGGGCATCTGCCCACGGGGAGCGCAATAAGATCAGTGATGTGCCGGGCGTGACGGTGGGCCATTGCACACTGGCGGATGGCGACATCCAGACCGGTGTGACCGCGCTGCTGCCTCACCCCGGGGATGTGTTCCATGATAAGGTGCTGGCGGCCTGCCATGTCATCAACGGCTTCGGCAAGACCACCGGCCTTGTCCAGATCGATGAGCTGGGCACGCTGGAGACCCCCATCCTGTTTACCAACACCCTGAGTGTGGGCACCGTGGAAACGGCGCTGGTCAGATATATGCTGGAGCGCAACCCCGATATCTGCGAGACCACCGGCAGTGTGAACCCGGTCGTCTGCGAGTGCAACGACAGCGGCCTGAACGATATCCGGGGCCTGCATGTCACCGAGGCACATGTGGCTGCCGCTCTGGCAGACTGTAAAGCTGATTTCGCCGAGGGTGCAGTGGGTGCCGGACGCGGAATGCGCTGCCACGGGCTGAAGGGCGGCATCGGTTCTGCCTCCCGGCTGGTGGAGCTGGACGGTAAGTCCTACACCATCGGGGCAATGGTGCTCTCCAATCACGCCACCTTCGATGACCTCATCGTGGCGGGCACACCCATCCACGAGCTGTTGGAAGCCCGCATCCCGCCCCATGAGGACAAGGCTCCATCATCACGGTGCTGGCAACGGATATCCCCCTGAGCGAGCGCCAGCTGCGGCGGCTCTGCCACCGGGCGCTGGTGGGGCTTTCCCGCACCGGCAGTGCCTGCGGCAACGGTTCGGGTGAGATCGTTCTGGCCTTTACCACGGCCAACCGGATGCCGCATTACTCGGACAAAGCCCTCCTGCCCATGGAGATGCTCCACGATGATGCCATCAACCCGCTGTTCCGGGCAGTGGCCGAGTGTGTGGAGGAAAGCGTCCTGAGCAGCCTGCTCCACGCCGAGACCGTCACCGGCTACCATGGCCGGACGGTGCAGTGCCTTTCCGACCTGTTGAAAAAATAATGTAAATAACAAGCCTTTCCGTGTGGTGCACCTCAGTGTGACACCAACGGAAAGGCTTGTTTTTCTTTATCTCTGCACCAGCGTGATGAATGCCTTCATCTGGGGGGTGAGCCATTTATCCTTGTGGTAAAACAGCTGCCGCCGCATCTCCACGCGGCAGGCGGGGACATTCAGGCGAGCCAGCGTTCCGGCGGCAAGGGCATTCTGTACGATGTACTCGGGCAGGAAGGAGAGCCCCATGCCGTGCTCGACCATCTGGCAGAGCAGGGAAGCGCTGCCCAGTTCGAGGAAGGGCTTGATGGCCAGCCCCTGCGCCGCCATGCACTGGTCGAGGGCATCGCGGTAGCTCATGCCCCGCTCGGTCAGCAGGAACTCCTGCCCGGCCAGTTCCTGCAGCGTGACTTCCGTCTGCCCGGCCAATGGGTGCCCGGCGGGGGCCACCACGCAGATTGGCTCCGGCTCATCCACGGCCAGCACAAAGCTGGGCTGCAGCAGCGGCTTGTCCAGCGTGTAAGCCAGGTCGATCTGATTGGAGCCCAGCATCTGGAGCATCTCATCGTCGGTGGCGGTGCGGAGTACCAGCTCCACCTGTGGGCAGAGGGCGTGATATCGCTGCAGCAGGTCGGCAGAAAGGTGCTGCAGACCGAATCCGCCAGTGCCACCCGCAGGGTACCGCTGACCTGCCGGGCAGGCTGCAGGGCAGCTTTGGCCTGCTCGGCTGTGGCCAGCAGGGAGCGGGCATAGGTCAGAAAGGTCTGTCCGGCATCGGTCAGGCGGACCGTTTTGCCCACCCGGTCGAAGAGCGGCGTTTCCAATTCGGCTTCCAGCTGGGCCACCTGCGCGGAGACTGCGACTGGGAATACCCCAGCTCCCGTGCCGCGCGGGAAAAGCTGTGCAGCTCCGCAATATGCAAAAAGGTGTTGATGGTACGCAGTTCCACGGCGGCACCTCTCAGCGGCGGGTGATGCCGGTCACAGTCAGAACAGCACCATCTACGACAAAATGGACTTCCAATCCCGAAAATTCCATTCCGTATACCCGCTCCGGGTCGTGCTGGTAGGAGGGACGGGGGTCATTTTCCAACACGCCCCGCAGGCCATCCCGCTCGGCGGCGGGTACGGATTCCCACAGCTCCGGCGGGCATTCGACCTGCAGCTTGTGCGTCTGGGTCTGGGCCGTGAAGCCTGCCGCCGCGTCCGGGTGACAGTCGGCGTAGGGGATGTAGGGCTTGATGTCGTAGATGGGGGTGCCGTCCATCAGGTCTGCGCCCCGCACGATGAGCACCGGGCCCACCTCCGGGCGGTGCTCGATGGCCTCCAGCCTGACGCTGGAAAGGCCCAGCGGGTTGGGCCGGAAGGGGGAGCGGGTGGCAAACACGCCCATCCGGGTGTTGCCGCCCAGGCGCGGGGGCCGGACGGTGGGAGACCAGCTCTCCCGCACCGCGCCGGAGAATTGCCACACCAGCCAGATGTGGCTGAAATCCTCCAGTCCGCGCAGGCATCGGCGTTGCGGTATTCCGGGGTGAAGATGATCTCGCCCCGCAGGCCGTCCACCAGCCGCTCTGCCGGGGGATGCCGAACTTGGTGGGGAAGGCGGTGTGGATGTGTGCAATGACCTTCAGGGTCATGGTTTCGTTGCTCATATTATAAACCTCTGCAGAAGCCTACGGCTCTGCCCTCGATCTGGATCTCGTTCAACTGCGGCCCGGCATAGATCATGGGCGGCAGACGGCGGCGTTGTCGGCCAGAAGCATAACGGTGTCGCCCTGCCGGTGAAAATGCTTTAAGGTGGCCTCGTCGCCGATCCGCACGGCGGCGATCTCGCCCTGCTCCACCTCGGGCTGGCAGCGGATGCAGACGATGTCACCATTGCAGATGGTGGGGGCCATGCTGCTGCCGTGGCAGGTCAGGGCAAAGTCGGCGTGCCATGCGGCAGGAACGCCGATGTAGCATTCGATGTTCTGTTCGGCGGTGATGGGGGTGCCGCAGGCGATGCTGCCCACCAGCGGTACCGCACCATTTCGGGCAGGGGCTCAAACCCCGGCGGGACAAACGCAGTGTTTTCCAGCCCCATCAGCCATGCGGGGGTGGTCTCCAATGCAGCGGCAAACTCCTCCACCTTGGACTGCGGGATGTCGTTGACCCCTTTTTCCAGCTTGGTGATGGAGGATTTGGAGCGATAGCCCATCCGCTGGGCAAGCTCTTCCTGAGAAAGCCCCAGCTCGAGCCGACGCTGTAAGATACGGCGGGAAAGTTCTGACATGGCAGAGACCTCGCTTTTCCTGAAAAAGAATGTTCTGCCGTGAGTATATCAGAAAAGTTCTTAAAAATCAACGATTTTCGCGCGATTTTGGTGAAATGGTTGACAAAAAATCAACATCGAACTATAATACAACCAAAGATTGTGAAACGACACGCAGAGATCCAGATGAAAGGAGAACCTTTGATGACAAATACCACACAGATCCGCGCCTACATTGAAAGCCAGGGCCTGAAGCTGGGCCATGTGGCACGGGTGCTGGGCATCAGCAGCAGCGCCCTGCATCAGAAGCTGAACGACGAGAGCGATTTCAAAGTCAGCGAAGCCGACCGGCTTTCTGCCATGCTGGGGCTGACCATGGAACAGCGGGATGCCTGCTTCTTTGGCCCGGGCACGGATGTGCCAAAGAAAGGGGGCGGCGTGATGACCGCTGAACAGCGCAGAAAGACCCGGGAGGCCCTGCAGAACTACGGTACCCGCCAGTGGGCCCGCAGCCCGGCCAACTGGGGCTGGACCCGGGCCATCCAGCAGACGCAGGAGTATTACCGCACCGCCGACCCCATCCGTGCAGGCCTGCTCCAGCTGCGCTACCTGGAGCGCCGCAAGGAGGAGGATGTGCTGGAGCGGCTCTGCATCGGACGCACCACCTACCAGAAAGCCCAGCTCGATCTGCTGAGCACCGTAGCCGTTTTTGCCGCCCGCTACGGTGCCCTGTGACGCAAAATGCCCCCGGACAGCCATCCGGGGGCATTGCAGTCAGTGCGTTTTCTTTTCCGGAGTATCGCAGTGCTGGTGGCAGGAGGCGCAGTTGCCGCCGCAGCCTTCGCCTTTCCAGCCGCCCTGCTTGGAGATCCAGACCACTGCCAGGGCAAACAGCCCTGCCAGCACCAGAATGGTAATGATCCCACGAAGTGTCAGCATTGAAAAAACCTCTCTTTTTGCGCTGGAATGCGCAATTTCAGTATACACCATTTTGCGCAAAGAGCAACTGCCCCGCAGTGGGAAAAAATTGCGAAAAAATCAAAATTAGGGCTTGCCAATCCACTTCGGCTGTGGTATAATTCTCTTGTTCCGATTCGGAGGATTAGCTCAGCTGGTTAGAGCACCTGCATCACACGCAGGGGGTCTGGGGTTCGAGTCCCTAATTCTCCACCATACAGTTCGTACTCGAACCCCATTCTTTACGAAAAAGGGTTCGGGTACTTTTTTGTTTCACAAGATGTTCTCTATGCCGAGAGTATGCAGAACGGTAAACAAGAACGAACAAAGGCAGGATATCACCATCACGGTGACACCCTGCCTTTTGTGTTACAAGGATATTCTGGGGGCGATTGCTGCGCACAAAGCGCCTTAAGCCCCTGTGTTTGCTTCGGTCAGCACAAAGGTCAGCTCCGCTGTGGCGGCGCACTTGCCATCCACATAAGCAGACGCTTTCCCGATGCCCACCGGGCCGCGCTGTTCCACCAGCTCACAATGGAGCGTAAGAACATCCCCTGGGGTGACCTGTTTGCGGAAGCGGGCATTTTTGATGCCGCCGAAGAGGGCCAGTTTGCCTTTGTTTTCGGGGATGCTCAACGCCGCCACAGCTCCGGTCTGGGCCAGTGCTTCCAGGATCAGCACCCCTGGCATGACCGGCTGGCCCGGGAAGTGACCGCAGAAGAATTCTTCGTTGCGGGATACGCACTTGCGGCCAATGGCCCACTGCCCCGGCTCGTAGTCCAGGATGCGGTCCACGAGAGCAAAGGGGTAGCGGTGGGGCAGAAGGGCTGCGATCTGCTCACTGTTCAGAGCGTTTGCGTTCTCCCGCACGGTGCGCGGTTCTGCCATGGCTCAGCCCTCCCATCTGCGCAGAGCGATGCAGGCGTTGTGCCCGCCAAAGCCCAGACTGTTGCTCAGTGCATAGGTCATGGCCTGTGCACGGCCTGCATTGGGCACATAGTCCAGATCACATTCCGGGTCAGGCTGCTCGTAGTGGATGGTGGGTGGGGCAAACTGGTCTCGTAGGGCCAGTGCCGTGAACACGGCCTCGATGCCGCCCGCACCGCCCAGCAGGTGGCCGGTCATGCTCTTGGTGCTGACCACGGTCAGCTGCTTTGCGTGCTCGCCGAACACGGCATGGATGGCAGCTGTCTCGCAGGCATCGTTCATGTGGGTGCCGGTGCCGTGGGCGTTGATGTGATCCACCTGCTCCGGGGCAATGCCTGCATCGGCCAGTGTCAGCTTCATGCAGTCGATGGCACCTGTGCCGCCGGGAGCCGGTGCGGTAAAGTGGTAGGCATCGCAGTTGGCACCATAGCCCACCACCTCGGCGTAGATATGCGCACCGCGTGCCCGGGCGTGCTCCAGCTCTTCCAGAACCAGCACACCGCTGCCCTCGCCCATTACAAAGCCGCCGCGGCGGGCATCAAAGGGCAGGCTGGCAGCGTCCGGGTCGGTGGCGGTGGAAAGCGCCTTCATGCTGGTAAAACCGCCGATGCCCAGCGGGCTGATGCAGCTTTCGGCACCGCCGCAGACCATGCAGTCTCGTAACCGTCCCGGATGCGGTGGAAGCATCGCCCACAGCGTTTGTGCCGCCGGCGCAGGCCGTGACCGGGCAGGTGCACATGCCCTTCAGCCAAAGCGGATGGCCACCTGTGCCGCCGCCATGTTGGCAATGGACATAGGCACAAAGTAGGGGCTGACCTTCTCCATGCCTTTCTCTTCCCCGCGGGTGTGCTGCTCCTCGATGGTGGGCAGGCCGCCAATGCCGCTGGAAAGGACCACACCGATGTTTTTGGCCTCTGCTTCCGTGTTCAGGCCGCTGTCGGCAATGGCCTCGGCTGCAGCAGCCAGTGCCAGCAGGGTGAAGCGGGCCATCTTGCGGGCTTCTTTTTTTATCTACAACGGTCTCGGGGTCAAAGTTTTTCACTTCACCGGCCAGCTTGCACTTGAAATCGGTGGTGTCAAACTGGGTGATGGGACCAATGCCGCACCGACCTGCCTTTGCGGCAGCCCAGCTGTCGGCAGCAGTGTTGCCCAGCGGGTTCACGGTGCCCAGACCGGTGATCACGACTCTGCGTTTTCCATAGAGAATTTCTCCTTTTACATTGCCATGCCGCCGTCCACACAGAGCACCTGCCCGGTGAGATAGCTGCTTTGTTCTGCGGCAAAAAATGCCACCGCGTTTGCCACGTCCTCCGGCTGGCCTGCGCGGCCTGCTGGGATGTCCTTTGCCATTTCGGTGCGGACAGCCTCCGGCAGGGCGGCGGTCATATCCGTTTCAATAAAGCCGGGCGCAACAGCGTTTACTGTCACATTGCGGCTGGCCAGCTCCCGGGCCAGGCTTTTGGTCAGGCCGATGAGCCGGCCTTGCTGGCGGCGTAATTCGTCTGGCCTGCATTGCCCCGCAGGGCAACGACGCTGCTCAGATTGACGATCCGGCCCCAGCGCTGGCGCACCATCCGGCGGGCCGCTTCCTTGCAGCAGAGGAACGCACCCTTGAGGTTTGCGTCCAGCACAGCATCAAAGTCTGCTTCGGACATGCGCAGGATCAGGTTGTCCCGGGTGATGCCTGCATTGTTCACAAGGATATCCACCCGGCCAAAAGCGTTTACCGCTTCCTCAAAGAGCTTTTTGCAGCCCTCGGCGGTGGAAACATCGGCCTGCACGGCCACAGCCTGCGCGCCTTCGGCCCTGCAGAGAGACACGGTCTCGGCAGCAGCCGCTTCGCCGTGGCAGTAGTTGACCACCACATGGCAGCCCTGCCGGGCAAGCTGTACGCACACGGCCCGGCCGATTCCCCGGCTTCCGCCGGTCACAACGGCGGTACGATGATGGTTTCTTCGTTCATTGTTCTTCCTTCCATGCTTTCAGAACGGTGTCCAGCTGCGCCGGGGTCTCCACCGACACACAAGTCACACCGCAGGGTCTTTTTCACAAAGCCGGAGAGCGCATTGCCGGGGCCGACCTCCAGAATGTGATCCACACCCAGCTCACCCAGACGGTGCAGGGTGTCCTCCATGTGGACACTGCTCTGCACCTGCCGGACCAGCAGGGCCGGGATGCTGTCGCTCTCGCTTTTTCACGGCCCAGGCAGTTGAACAGTACCGGAACGCTCATTTCGCCAAAGGATTCGGCGGCAAAGCGCTTTGCCAGGGCATCCCCGGCGGGAGCCATCAGACGGGTGTGGAACGGTCCGCTCACCTTGAGCGGGATGCACCGGCGGGCACCGGCCTGCTTTGCAAGCTCTGCAGCCTTGTCCACTGCGGCCTTTTCGCCGCCAATGACCAGCTGGCCCGGGCAATTGTAGTTGCAGATCTGCACACAGCCCAGCGCGGATGCCTGCTCACAGCATTCTGCAAGGGGGACCCGGTCGAGGTTCAGCACTGCGGTCATGCCGCAGTCGATGCCGCTGGCCGCGTCGGCCATGGCTTTGCCGCGGTAGGCTGCCAGCTCAATGGCCTGCTTGGCGGTGAATACACCGGCGGCTTCCAGCGCGGAATATTCGCCCAGAGAGAGACCGGCCACATAAGCGGGCTTGATCCCCTGCTCGGCCAGAACGGCGGATACGCCGCAGGCAAAGGCCACCATGCAGGGTTGGGTGTATTCGGTCTGATTCAGAACGCCGTCCGGGTCGTCGAAGCAGACGCGGTGCAGATCAAACGGAAGGTCTGCAGCGTCGAACGCGGCACGGAAAGCGGAAGATGCTTCGTAAAATTCTTTGCCCATGCCGGGGTGCTGAGCACCCTGACCGGCATACAAAACGGCAAGCTTCATCGGTTTTGCCTCCATTCGGTCACAAGTTCATCCATCAGCTCACGGACAGTGTACATCCGGTCCAGCCTGCCCACATTGGCCCCGCAGAAGAAAAGTCCTTCCTCCAGGTTGCCCTTGACCGCTTCGATCAGTGCATGGGTGATGCAGTAGGGCACCTTGGCGGGGTCGCAGGTCTTCAGGCAGCGGGCACAGTGCCGGGGCGGGAAGCGTCTGCCCTCCGCCATGGCCTGCACCAGCGGCGTGTTCAGCGCCCGGCCCGGCATCCCGACCGGGCTGTGAATGATGCGCACATCCTCAGAACCGGCGTTCAGCAGAACGTCCTTGTACCCCTGGGATGCATCGCACTCGTAGGTGGTGATAAAGCGGGTGGCAAGCTGAACGCTGCGGCACCCAGTCTGGTAAAGTGAGTCAGATCGCTCCGGTGTACACGCCGCCCGCCACAAACACGGGGATGCTGTGGCCGAACTGCGCCTCATAGGGCTTTACCTCGGCCAGCACCTCCGGCAGGATCTCGTCCAGCGTCTGACAGGTTCCGGAGAACAGGTCCTGCTCCGCAAAGCCGAGATGACCGCCTGCCTTGCAGCCCTCAATGACCACAAAATCAGCGGTGCGGCCGAACTCCTTGGCCCAGCGGCGCAGGATGAGCTTTGCCGCCCGCCCGCTGGAAACGATGGGCGCGATGGCGACCTCCATCGTGTTCACAAGGCCGGGCAGCTCCAGCGGCAGACCCGCGCCGGACACCACAGCGTCCACGCCCGCTTCCACCGCGGTGCGGATGGCGGAGGCATAGTCCTGCGTGGCCACCATTGCATTGATGGCCACCATACCGGCACCGTTTGCGATCTGCTTTGCCTTATGGATCTCAGCGGTCAGGGCGCGGTGGTTGGCGCTGGCCGGGTCACGGGCAAAGTCCGGCTCCCGGTAGCCTGCATCGGCAGTGGAGATGCACCCATGCCGCCGCAGGCGGCCACGGCACCGGCCAGCCCGCCCAGAGAAACGCCCACGCCCATGCCGCCCTGCAGGATGGGCACAGACAGGGTTTTCTTTCCAAGCGTCAGCATTCCTCGCTCAGCGCGTGGATACGCTGCCTCCCGCCGTTCCACAGGTCATCCAGAATGTCCGCCACAGGGCGCACCTCGTGGAGCATTCCGGCCACCTGACCGGCCATCAGACTGCCGGTGGAGATGTCGCCTTCAAACACGGCCCGGCGCAGACTGCCCAGCGTGTACTTTTCCAGCTCCATCTTATCGGCACCGGCCTTTTCCTGCCGGACATATTCACGGCTCATCCGGTTTTCAGCACCCGGACCGGGGAACCGCCGATGCGTCCGGTCACGATGGTATCGCTGTCCTTGGCATTGAGCAGGGCAGCCTTGTAGTTTTCGTGGATGGGGCACTCCTCGCTCACCAGCAGGCAGGTGCCCACCTGCACGCCGCAGGCACCAGCGCCAGGCTGCTGCCAGCTGACGGCCATCGGCAATGCCGCCCGCCGCAATGACGGGCAGATCCACTGCGTCCACCACCTGCGGCACCAGCGCCATGGTGGCCATCTCGCCCACATGGCCGCCGCTCTCGGTCCCTTCGGCGATCACGGCATCGATGCCCAGCTTCTCCAGATGCTTTGCCAGCACAGCGGCAGCCACCACGGGGATCACCTTGATGCCCGCCGCTTTCCACATGGGAACATATTTGCCGGGTTGCCTGCGCCGGTGGTGACCACCTGCACGCCTTCTTCCACAACGATCTGGCAAACTCATCTGCCTGCGGGTGCATCAGCATGATGTTCACGCCAAAGGCTTGTCTGTGAGCTGTTTGCACCGGCGGATATTTTCGCGCAGGGTGTCGGCATTCATGCCGCCCGCACCGATGATGCCCAGTGCACCTGCATTGGAGCAGGCGGCGGCAAACTCACCGGTGGCAATGTTTGCCATGCCGCCCTGGATGATGGGGTATTTCGTCCCTAAAATTTCATTTAAAAGTTTCATAGTTTTATCCTATTGGTAAGCGTCCTCGCCCTCTCAGTCTCGCTCTGCTCGACAGCTCTCCCAAGGGGAGAGCCCTTGGCAGTACGGTAAACTTTTCGGTTTTGCCAAAGGCTCCCACTTTGGGGGAGCTGTCACCGAAGGTGACTGAGAGGGCGAGCCCGTTTGCCGAACATGATTTTCACTCTTTGTATTGCAGGATCGCGCCGCCCCAGGTCAGGCCGCCGCCAAAGCCGATGCAGGCCAGCGGTCTGCCCGGGCTCAGCTGCCCGCTCTCGGCCAGCTCGTTGAGGGCGACCGGAATGCTGGCGGCGCTGGTGTTGCCGTGGCGATCCATGTTCTTATAAAATTTTGCCGGGTCGGCTGCAGGGCTTGATGCAGTGGTCGATGATGCGGCTGTTGGCCTGATGGCAGACACCCACGACAGATCCTCGAGGGTCAGCCGGGTCTCGTCCAGCACCGTGTGCAGGCACTTGGCAAGGCATCCACCGCAAAGCGGAACACCGCCTTGCCGTCCATGGTGATGGGAGCAGAACCTTCCCGGCTCGGCCCGCCCGCATGGAGGACATCGCTGCCGCGTGCCCCCAGCGTCAACGCAAAGGGGGTATCTGCCAACCGGAAAATGGCGGCTCCGGCCCCATCGCCGAACAGCACGCAGGTGGAGCGGTCGGTGGGGTCCATCAGGCGGGAAAGGGCTTCGCACCCGATGACAAGGGCATACTGCCCGCCCAGAGTCGTCAGCATCCCCCGTGCCACAGCCATGCCATAGAGAAAACCGGAACAGGCCGCGTTGATGTCCAGCGCGGGCCGGTTTTCGGGCAGGCCCAGTGCCGCCTGTACCTGACAGGCCACGCTGGGGGTGGCATCCGGGGCAGAAAGGGTCGCGCAGACACAGCAGGCAATATCCTGCGGCGAAAGACCACTGCGCTCCAGCGCCTGCTTTGCCGCCGCGATGGCCAGCGTGGCGGCGGATTCTTCCTCCGTACACCAGTGGCGGGCGCGGATGCCGGTGCGGGTGGTGATCCACTCGTCGCTGGTGTCCACGGTGCGGCTCAACTCTTCATTGGTGACCGTGCGGCCGGGCAGAGCTCCGCCGGTGGCGATCAACTGCAAACCGTTCATGCTCGTTTCGCTTCTCCGATCTGACGAAATTTTTGTACCGCTGGTCGGCCAATGCCTTGCCGCTCATCTTGCAGAGGGCGGTGAGGTGGTTTTTCAGAGCCGTATCCATGGCAGCAAACAGGGCCGCGTGGCTGCGCTGTGCGCCGCCCACAGGCTCCGGGATGATCTCCTCGACGATGCCGTCCTTGTAGAGGTCCTGTGCGGTCAGCTTCATGATCTCGCAGCTTCGCCGCTGCGGGAGGAATCCTTCCACAGGATGCTGGCGAAGCCTCAGGCTGAGCACCGAGTAGACGGCATTTTCCAGCATGAGGATGTGGTTTGCCACACCCAGCGCCAGTGCGCCGCCGGAAGAGCCCTCGCCGGTGACGACAGCGATGACGGGAACCGTCAGACCGCTCATCTCCATCAGGTTTCGGGCGATAGCTCGCCCTGTCCCCGCTCTTCGGCCTCCTTGCGGGGTATGCGCCCGGCGTGTCGATGAAGGTGATGATGGGGCGGCCAAACTTTTCGGCCTGCTTCATGAGACGGAGGGCCTTGCGGTAGCCCTCCGGTCCCGGCATACCGAAGTTGCAGGCCATGTTCTCTTCCAGTGTGGAACCTTTGCGGTGGCGATGACGGTCACAGGCATCCCGTGGAAGCGGGCGATGCCGCCCAGGATGGCGCTGTCCTCCCGGCACTGACGATCGCCGCACTGCTCAAAAGAATCGGTGAACAGGGCGTTGATGGTCTCGTCGATATGGGGGCGCTCGGGATGGCGGGCCAGAAAGACCCGGTCCTCGGCGGTCAGCGGGCCGCAGCAGCGGAGGATCTCATCTTCCTCCACAGCCAGTTCGGCCAGCTCGGAAGCGTGGGCCGTGATGGCGGCCATCTGGCTCTCCTCGTCCTGTGCGCCGCCCCGCAGGGCAGCGATCTGGCGTCCGAAAGGAGCAAGCTGCTCCAGAATGTTCTTTTATCATTCCGTTTTTCCACCCGC
>ENA-OQJH01000602-OQJH01000602.1-human-gut-metagenome-genome-assembly--contig:-NODE-602-length-18800-cov-2.841322_pt1 | contig 18800 bp, 23 predicted proteins | sample MGYA00242597_ERZ504763 | MGnify/ENA primary metagenome ERZ504763 (study PRJEB26092, sample SAMD00036359) | human gut metagenome | host: Homo sapiens | study: EMG produced TPA metagenomics assembly of...
CAAACATTCCGAAAGAACTATTGAATAAAAAGAAATTTACTGGTTTTTATCAACAGCAAATTCTTTATTGGCTATCAATTCTAAAGATATTATTCAATTTGAAAAAAAAGATTCAAATCATTCACTTATGACAATCATCCATATCACCTATGCCTTCGGTCTTGGAGGTATAGAAACTATGCTGCGTAATATTGCGAATGAGCAAGCTAGATTCGGGTATAATATACATCTGATTGTTATCAATAATAATGTTAACGATGAGCTTCGCACAAGTTTGAATGAAAAAATCAAATTCTACTGCCTGGAAAGGCGAAAAGGTTCTAAAAATCCTCTGCATTATATTAAGCTAAACTTACTTCTTAAAAGAATCAATGCAGATGTTATTCACTTGCACTACTCATCTATTGCGAGATTCATTTTTTATCTTCATTGGAGCGCAAGCTATGTGTTACACATCATGATGTATGTAACGGAGGAAATTTTGTAAACTTATATAGATGTAAAAGGGTTTATGCAATTTCCAATATTGTTAAAGAAGATATTTTTAAATGGACCGGTCTGAATTCAGAAGTCGTTCTTAATGGTGTTGATGTGAGTAAAATCAGATACTCTACTGCTCGTCAAGTTGATATTTTCAGAATCGTACAAGTGAGTAGACTCATGCATGAAAAGAAAGGACAACATATATTAATAAAGGCTTTTCATCAATTAATAGATCGTGGACATACTCAGTTGCACCTTGACTTTATAGGTGAAGGTGAATCTCGTGAGTATTTGGAGAATCTTGTTAATGAGTTGGGACTGTCCACATATGTCAGTTTCTTGGAAGCAAAAAATCAGTCGTATATCTATACTCATCTGTGTGAATACGACTTGTATGTACAACCATCTATTTATGAGGGTTTTGGACTAACCGTAGCCGAAGCTATGGCGGCGAAAATCCCCGTACTTGTATCGGAAAATCAAGGGCCGTTAGAAATCATAGATTATGGTAAATATGGCTATTCATTCAAAAATATGGATGTAAATGACTGCGCTGATAAGATTGAAACCTTTTTGAAAGGGCATAATAATATTTCTATGATTGAAAGTGCTTATAAAAGAGTTACGGAACTTTATAATGTGCGGATTACGGCTAAAACATATTTAGAAAAATACAAAGAATTTATAGAATCAGATTATGCTCCAGTACATTGACAATAGAATAAACTACAACTATTCCCTATGTCAGCAATGTGGCATTTGTGAGGCAGTATGTCCTAAACAGGCAATATCATTCAAGTTGTTGAAAAACGGCATACACAAGGTTGTCATTGATGAGAGAAGTGCATCAGGTGTCTGCGATGCGTAAAAAGTTGCCCTGCTAATAAGAAAGAAGGTTATGATGGATATTTCAATAACTTTTCGATTAAAAAGTATTTTTAGGGTATAATAAGGACAACAAGATAAGGTGTGAAAGCTCGTCGGGCGGGGTGTGCAAGACATTGATTATTGAGAGCCTGAAAAACAACTTGGCTGACGGCGTGTACACGTTGAGGAAGACCGGACGTTATCCGTATGCCGAAGGCGAGTTTTACACGAAAGAGAATATACCTCGATATGATGACATTCCGAACTCGGTTTACCACTCTGTACTTGCGTGTCGTGAGGTAAAGAAAATACAGCGGTGCGAGCGTCTGATTGTTATCGGTACCAGCTGCCAGCTTAGGGCCATGAATACCATACTGAAAGGGAAGGCGAATGAGATTATCAGAATTTGTATTTTTTGCAAGCAGCAGAAGACTTTGGATTCGACCAGATTTCTCGCTAAAATTATGGGTATGGAAATCTCTGAAAATCTAAATTTCTCGATCCGTTATCGTGGGAACGGATGGCCGGGAATTGTTCGAGTGAACGAATCTGAACTGTCTTGGAATAGGGCAGCTCAGATTCCGTTCGGTAGAAGATTGTGGACTATTCCTGGCTGCAATGTTTGTGGTGACTCGTTCGGGACAAATGTCGGAGCGGACATAACCTTAATGGACCCTTGGAAAATAAGATCTGAAAACGATTTGGGTGAAACCTTAGTCATCGTACACACAGACAAAGGACTTAATCTGTTGAATAATATCTTATCGTTAAGGTCAGAACAGAAAGCATATAAAGAAGTAGCACTTGCGCTCGACTTGAAAGACATTTGGCGCAAACAGCAGCTTGTGCCGTTCTTCCGTGGCGAAAATTGTACGGAGACTGTCCTCAAGGCAGGTAAGGCTGAGCAAAGCCAGAGAAAGTTCTTGCGCTCTGTGGTTGAGACACTGCCAAGAATGCCGATTCTCTTCTACCGCATTTTATGCAAAATTTCTGACAGGCGAAATAACATATTAAAATAACGTTTATGGATATAAAAGTAATTACCCGACATGCTCCGTCTAATTACGGTTCTTTATTGCAGTCAATAGCCACAATAACGACATTGGAACGATTAGGGCATAAATGCGAAATCATAGATTACATACGCGATGACGAACACGGACTTAGTGCCGTAAAAACAAACCTTAACAACAAGCAGAGATGGTCCGGTAATTCGTTGAAGAAATTGGCATATATAGTTTTACGTTATCCTGAAGAAAAGAAGGCTGAACTGAACTTCAGAGAAATGCGCAGGAAGTATCTGAAACTGACGCAGCTATGCAGGACACATGACGATCTGAAACGTCTTGATGCCGATATATTCATGACCGGCAGTGATCAAGTATGGGGACCTACTCTCAACGGACACTATGATGAAGCTTATTTTCTCTCATTCGTAAAAGACAAAAGGAAAATAGCGTATGCGGCAAGTTTAGGCAGAACTGATTTTACGGCAAAGATACTTTCTGAATACAAAAAACTGTTGTCTTCATATTCAGGCATAGCTGTAAGAGAAAATACGGCTGTCGGGTTGCTCAGGCAGATGGACATTGAATGTGCAGGACAAGTTCTTGACCCAACACTCCTTCTTACAGGTGATGAATGGAGCAGAATGATAAAAAAAGATATGGGCGGCAAATATGTTTTAGTGTATCAGCTTCATAATAACCCTGCGTTAAGTAAATATGCAGTTAGATTCGCAGAACATGTTGGACTGCTTTATATAGAGTGTCCCCCACTTTCCACCAAATCCGCAGGGGCGGCAAGTTTATATATCTGCCTGATCTACCTGATTTCCTGTCATACATAAAGAATTCTACTTATTTCATAACAGACTCTTTCCACGGAACTGCCTTCGCGTTGAATTTCAATAGGCAGTTTATTGAGATATTGCCAAACAATAAGACCGGAAACAGAAATCAGAGCATCTTGCAACTGACGAGGTTGCAAGACAGAATTGTTACGGATTATGCTGACTGTTCAATAAGCGAACGCATGATTGATTATGAAAGGGTTAATGATATTTTAAGAAAGGAGCGCATTCGATCTTTGGGAATACTGAAACAGCTTCTTCGTCAATAGGTTACCTCACCTGAGTAGTTACGTCAATAGCATCTTTTTATATACACACTTTATGAGCTTTGATAGAATAAAAGAATCTTTCGACTTTTGCTGGTTTTAGTGAGCCTGTTGCAGTTTGCAAAGGGAAATGTTTCTCAAGATTCAACCTATCTGATGTTCTATGTCTCTATGTTTCATCCTCACAAGGAAGTAAAGATAAAAGTGAAATCTATCTGTTGGACCGAGATTCGAAAAAGGACAGGAAGATGAAACAGGATTTGTTAAAACAGATAGATTATAAACCTGTCTGGTTGGTTCTTGACAGGCATATACATTAGAATTTTACAGACTCAAACCGAAAAGGTTGAGTGACAATAACCGTCTAATATCTTTTTATTTAATGAAAATTCTGCAAATTAACGTCTTTAACTATCGTAAGGGTGGTTCTGAGGTCGTGTATTTCAGTACGATGGAGTTGCTGAGGATGCATGGCGAAGAGGTTGTCAATTTTGCATTGAGATGGCCTGAGAATTATCCTTCTGAATATGAATCGTATTTTCCTGAATCAAAGGAAACCCGAAGTGAACTGTTGAAGCCTGTAAAAAACATCATCAATTATTTCAATAACAGGGAAGCAGCCCGGAAGTTGGAACAGCTGATAGAGAAGGAACGTCCTGACCTGGCACATATGCATTTGATCTGGGGACAGATTACCGGTTCCATTTTGCCTGTCTTGAAGCGGCATAATGTACCAATCATATTTTCCATTCACGATTATCGCATCGTATGTCCCGCCTATACGTTCAGGAACGGGAAAGGTGAGATATGCGAGCAGTGCAGGGGAAGAAACTTTTATCATTGTGTGATCAACAAATGCACGAAAGACAGTTATCTACTAAGCGTGATGATGGCGATAGAACAATGTTACAGGAATCGCTTCTTCAATCCCGCCGAATACATTGACGGTCTTATCTATGTAAGTCAGTTTGCCAAACAGATGCATGAAAAATACATGCCTGAATTGAAGGAGAAAAGGAACATTGTCCTGTATAATCTGGCTGATAAAATACTGGATGCACCTGCCCAAAAGACAGATAGATATTTCCTATTTTTCGGAAGATTGTCCTACGAAAAAGGCGTAAAAACATTGATTTCAGCTTTTAAGGATATGCCAAATAGCAATCTGAAAATAGCAGGTACCGGTCCGCTGGAAGATGAATTGAAAGATTACACCAAATCCAACAACGTTACCAATGTGGAATTTTTAGGATATAAGTCAGGTAAAGAACTGACAGATTTGGTTGAGAACGCTTATTTCATCATAGTCCCGTCTGAGTGGTATGAGAATAACCCGATGACTATCATAGAAGGATACGCGGCAGGCGTGCCTGTTATCGGCACAAACATCGGCGGCATACCTGAGATTATAGAAGAAGGAGTAACCGGATACTTGTTCACTCCGGCCAATTCCGTTGATTTGACAAGAGTTGTGAAAGCGGCTGATTCATTACCAGCAGAACAATATTCAAACTATCAACAGAATGCACTGAGTTTTGCCAGAAAGCATTTTGACAGGGAAAAATACTATCCGCAACTGATAGGCTTCTATAATCAGCTTGTTAAGTAATACATTTTTTTCAATCCGATATTGCTCCAATAATATATTATAGTTCAACAAGTATTCCAATATAACCATTTGGGAATACTCTCTAAAATTATATTCCAATATTTATGAAGATAGCATTTGTCAGCACCCGTGGTATACCTAATAACTACGGGGGATTCGAACAGTTTGCTGAATACATTTCCGTAGGAATGGCACAAAGAGGTCATGAAGTGGTAGTCTATTCACCCAAGTTTCATCCATATCAGGAAAGCACGTACAAAGGTGTGCGGATTAAGCATATCTACAGTCCGGAAACATGGATGGGCAGTTCAGTCGGCAGTTTCTTCTATGACTTTGCATCGTTACGTGATGCTTTGAAGAAAGAAGATTTCGACATCATCTATGAGGCAGGATATACGAGCATCATTCCTGCTTACATTTGGTTCAACGTGAAAAAACGGAAACGTCCAATATTCACCACGAACATGGACGGATTGGAGAACAAGCGGTCGAAGTTCAGCCCGATGGTGAGACGCTTTCTAGACTGGGAAGAGAAGATGGCGGTGAAATACAGTCATTACCTGATAGCCGACAACATGGGTATCCATGATTACTATAAAGAAAAATATGGCAAGGAAAGCAAGTTCCTAGCTTATGGCGCAGACATACACGATGATTTTAAGGCGGAATACTTGGAGGAGTTCGGATTGAAATCGGAAGAATATTACATCCTGATAGCACGCCTTGAACCGGAAAACAACATCGTGATGGCGATAGAAGGTTATCTGCACTCCAAAGAGAACGGACGCAGACCGCTGATTGTGGTCGGCAAGACAAACACGCCTCATGGTAAAGAACTTGTAGAGAAATACGGGAACGAGAGAAACGTGGAATTTGTCGGCGGCATCTATGATTTCAAAAAGCTGGATTCAGTCCGTCATTTCTCAAAGGCCTATTTCCACGGTCACAGTGTGGGAGGAACAAATCCTTCCCTGCTTGAGGCGATGGCGGCAGGCTGTTTCATCTTTGCTCATGACAATATTTTCAACCGTGCCGTACTGAAGGAGAATGCTTTCTATTATCCTTCGGCAGACAAAGTCACTGAATATCTTAACCGTATTGACACGATTGCGGAGGGAAGCAAGATTCAATATACAGCCCGTAATATTGAAGTAATCAGGAACGAATACTCATGGGAAAGTTTGATAGATAAACACGAAAAATATTTTTATTGGTTACTTTCTCAGAAACAATAAATTGCTACCTTTGTTCATGATATCATCATGAATAATTAGGTTTTGGCAAAAAAAGAGTATAGACAACTTTCCGCACAAGAGGAAACGGCATTCATCCTAATGGTGTTGTTGGATGAAGGCAAAAGCAATTTGCCTTATAGATTGTTGCGTTGTTTGACAAGTGTACATTTTGCCAATCAATATTATTTAAAAAGACTGTTCTCCGGATACCGTTCTTTAAACTATAATTTTTATCGTGATAAATTTGAAAAGGAACAAGGTTGATTGTTGTTTTTCCTGCCTTTTGTTTTAATGAAGAAAATTTTATTTGTTTTTCTGCTGTGTATGATATGGCAGGAAGGTTTTTCTCAGTATGTGTATGGAACCACCGGACTTCTGCACATGCCTACTGCCGATATGCAACGGGATAAGACATTCCTGTTCGGAGCTTCTTATTTGGATGTGGCTGCTACTCCTGCCCATTGGAATTATCATACGTTTAATTACTACATTAATATCACCATTTTTCCTTGGCTCGAAATCGGATATACTTGTACCTTGCATAAGGCAGAACACGGTAGTACTTATTTCCCACCTTCCGTTTGGGGGAAATATTGTAACCAGGACCGACAGTTTTCAGGGCGGTTGCGTATATGGAAGGAAGGGTGGTGGAAAGAATGGACTCCTCAGATTGTATTGGGTGCGAATGATCCAAGTACCAATGATATATTAGGAAATTCTGATAAAGATGATTATGGCATTGGTGGAGTAGGAGAGATGGGTAATGGACATTGGAACCGATATTATATAGCTGGTACTAAGCATTTTTATTTCAAAAATAGGGGAGAGCTAGGCATTCATGTTGCTTATTTATACAATAAACGGAAAGACTATCATTTAAACGGTCCGGCTGTTGGAGTAAATTTTCATTTTTATCTATCGGGTACAAATTTCTTTGTGAAGGCATTAAACAATCTTAATGTAATGGCTGAATACGACAGTCGTACCATAAACTGTGGGTTAAAATATAGTTTTTGGAAAGATTATATTAATGCTGTGGTAGAAATGACAGAATGTAAGCATTTGTCAGGCGGAGTGATATTTAAAGTACATTTAAAATAACAAACACTATAACTTATTCGTATGAAAGGAATTGTTCTCGCCGGTGGTAGCGGTACCCGTCTGTACCCCATCACCAAGGAGTAAGCAAGCAGCTTCTCCCCATCTTTGACAAACCGATGATTTACTACCCTATTTTAGTCTTGATGCTGGCAGGCATCCGTGAGATTCTGATTATATCCACTCCCTATGATCTGCCCGGCTTTAAGCGTCTTTTGGGCGATGGATCAGACTATGGTGTGAAGTTCGAGTATGCCGAACAACCTTCTCCCGATGGTCTTGCACAAGCTTTATTATCGGAGAGAAATTCATTGGTAATGATTCTGCATGTTTGGTATTAGGCGACAATATCTTCCATGGTAACGGTTTCAGTTCTCTTCTTCGTGAAGCCGTGCGTATGGCGGAAGAAGAACAAAAAGCCACTGTATTCGGTTACTGGGTGAACGATCCGGAACGTTATGGTGTGGCAGAATTTGATGCGGAAGGTAACTGCCTGAGCATCGAAGAAAAACCGGAACAGCCCAAATCAAATTATGCAGTGGTGGGCCTCTATTTTTATCCCAACAAAGTAGTGGAAGTGGCCAAGAACATCAAACCTTCCGCACGTGGCGAACTGGAAATAACGACAGTGAACCAGCGTTTTCTAGAAGATCGTGAACTGAAAGTACAGACGTTGGGACGCGGTTTTGCCTGGCTGGATACGGGGACGCATGATTCATTGGCAGAAGCTTCGACTTATATAGAAGTCATTGAAAAACGTCAGGGTTTGAAAGTGGCTTGTCTGGAAGGAATTGCTTATCGCAAGGGCTGGATAACGGCAGATAAGATGCGTGACCTTGCCAAACCGATGCTGAAAAACCAATACGGTCAGTATCTGCTCAAAGTGATTGATGAAGTGGAACGTACAGGCAAAGAAAATCTAGATTAAGATATGGAGGTTATAAAAACAGGAATAGAAGGTGTGGTGGTCATTGAACCGCGCATCTTTAAAGATGAAAGAGGCTATTTCTTTGAATCTTTTTCTCAACGGGAGTTTAATGAAAAGGTGATGCCTGTCAATTTTGTACAGGATAATGAGAGTATGTCATCGTATGGCGTGATGCGTGGGTTGCATTTTCAGCAAATGCCTTATACGCAGAGCAAGCTGGTGCGTTGTGTAAAAGGTGCCGTACTTGATGTGGCGGTAGACATCCGCAAGGGAAGTCCTACATACGGGCAGCATGTTGCGGTGGAATTGACGGAGGAGAACCATCTCCAATTCTTTATCCCCCGTGGATTTGCCCATGGTTTTGCCGTATTGAGTGAAATAGCGGTTTTTCAATATAAGTGCGATAACTTCTATGCACCGCAAGCTGATGGTGGCATTCAGCTGCGCGATGAAAGTCTGGGTATTGATTGGAAAATACCCGTTGCCGAGGCCATTTTAAGTGAGAAGGATTTGAAACATCCTTTGTTGAAAGACTATGACTCTCCGTTTGACTACACTATTAATCTATATGAATGATGAATATACTTGTTACAGGTGCCAATGGTCAACTTGGCAATGAGATGCGCAGGGTGTCGTTAGACAGCCGGAATCGTTATCTCTTTACAGATGTAAATGAACTGGATATCACAGATGCGACAGCTGTCTGTAATATGTTGAAAAAGGAGCAGATAGATGTGATTGTAAATTGTGCTGCTTATACGAATGTAGACAGGGCGGAAGATGATTTTGCTATGGCCGATTTGCTGAATAACAAAGCTGTGGAGAATTTGGCTGTTGCTGCCGCAGAAACAGGTGCCACGCTTATTCATGTATCTACAGACTATGTGTTCCGAGGGGATAAAAACATTCCTTGCCGTGAGTCTTGGGAAACTGATCCGTTGGGTGTCTATGGAAAAACCAAACTGGCGGGCGAACAGTCTTTGGTAAAAGCAGGATGTAAATATCTTATTTTCCGCACAGCTTGGCTTTACTCGCCTTTCGGTAAGAACTTCGTGAAAACCATGCGGCAATTGACTTCAACAAAAGATTCACTGAAAGTGGTTTTTGATCAAGTAGGCACTCCTACTTATGCCGGAGATTTGGCTGCTTTGATCTATAACATAATCGAAGAGAACTTGCTGGATCGTCAAGGTGTCTATCATTCAGCAATGAAGGGGTATGTTCTTGGTATGATTTTGCGAAGGAAATTTGTGAATTGAGCGGAAATAATTGTGACATACAGCCTTGTCACAGCGATGAGTTCCCCAGTAAGGTGGAACGTCCTCATTTTTCGGTGCTGGATAAAACAAAAGTGAAGGAAACTTTTGGTATCACTATCCCTTATTGGAAAGATTCTCTAAAGAAATGTATGCTAGAATTGGAAACTCAACAATAACTAATTAAAACAATATTTTAAATTATGGATTCATTTAAACGCAATATAATCATTACCGGTGGTGCCGGTTTTATCGGCAGCCATGTGGTACGTCTTTTTGTAAACAAGTATCCGGAATACCGCATTATAAACTTGGATAAACTGACTTATGCCGGTAATCTGGCCAATTTGAAGGATATAGAGGACAAACCGAACTATATTTTTGTAAAAGCGGATATTTGTGATTTTGGAACCATTCAGGAATTATTGGTGCGATATCAAGTGGATGGTATTATCCATCTTGCCGCCGAGAGTCATGTGGACAGAAGTATCAAAGATCCGTTTACTTTTGCACAAACCAATGTGATGGGTACATTGGCTTTGCTTCAGGCAGCCAAGTTGTATTGGGAATCCCTGCCGGAAAAGTATGAGGGGAAACGTTTTTATCATATTTCTACCGATGAAGTATATGGGGCATTGGAATTTGACGGGACTTTCTTCACGGAGGAAACCAAATATCAGCCTCATAGTCCGTATTCTGCAAGTAAGGCAAGTAGTGATCACTTTGTTCGTGCTTTTCATGACACATATGGTATGCCTACCGTTGTAACAAACTGTTCTAACAATTATGGTCCTTATCAGTTTCCGGAAAATTGATTCCGCTTTTTATCAACAATATACGTCATGGAAAACCATTGCCGGTATATGGTAGGGGAGAGAACGTACGCGACTGGTTGTATGTTGTGGATCATGCCCGTGCTATTGATCTTATTTTTCATCAGGGCAGAACAGCGGATACATATAATATCGGTGGTTTCAATGAATGGAAGAATATAGATTTGATAAAAGTAATAATCAAAACCGTGGATCGTTTGTTGGGAAATCCGGAAGGCACTTCAGAGTGTCTGATAACTTATGTGACCGACCGCAAAGGTCATGATCTCCGCTATGCGATTGACAGCAATAAACTGAAGCACGAATTAGGATGGGAGCCTAGTTTGCAATTTGAAGAAGGAATAGAGAGAACGGTCCGTTGGTATTTGGACAATCAGGAATGGATGGATCATATTACCAGTGGCGAATATGAAAAATATTATGAGTCGATGTATAAGAACAGATAATGAGAATCCCAGTTGGGGATAATACGGCATACATCTTTAAACTTACCCCCCATACCACTATGAAAGACAAATTAGCATCCTACAACCACTTGATCGAGACCTTTGTGATTGTCACCGAGACCTTTCTTTGCGGTCTGCTATTCCTGCTTTTCAGCAAGCTGTCCAATGAGATGCAGTGGGATAGCCTGCAGTTGGTGGAACCACCGTTCTGCAAGTCATGCTTACACTGATGTTATGTTACGCCCTTTGCGCCATCCATTCAGGAGTAGTGCTTCACCGGAGGAAAGTGCATTCCCTTCAGATATGGAAACGTGTGCTCGAGAATATGTTCCTGTTTGTCCTCCTGGGCGGTCTGGTCCTTTCTGTAGGAAAGTATGCGGATATAGCCTCCCTGTTCATGCTGGAGTACCTTTTTCTCCTGTTTCTGTGTCTTGTTTCGTTCCGTTTCACTCTTCGTCTTCTCATCAGGCTTTACCGTATGAGCAAGAAACATACGCGTTTTGTGGTACTGGTAGGAAGTACGGACAACAACTTGGAAATCTACCATGAGATGTCGGGCAGTGAAGATACAGGTTATTCGGTCGTGGGCTATTTTGACGGTCAGGCGAATCCTGCTTTTCCGGTAGAATGTCCGTATTTGGGCCAGCTGGCGCAGGTACAGGAATATCTGGAGAAACATGATTATGTACATTACCTGTTCTGCTGCCTGCCCTCAAAAGACAGAGAGGTCATTGTTTCTCTGATTGATTACTGCGAGAACCATCTGGTACATTTCTTCAGTGTGCCCAATGTGCGCAATTATCTCCACCACCGTATGTCGTTCAACATCATGGGGAACGTCCCTTACCTGGGCCTTCGCCCGATCCCTTAAGTTGGCCGGGGAACCGCTGCTGAAAAGAACCTTTGACATAGTAGTCTCATCGGTGTTCCTTTGTACGCTTTTTCCGATTATTCTGATTGTGGTGGCGATAGTGACCGGATTGACCATGCCCGGCCCGCTGTTCTTCCGCCAGAAACGGAACGGGCTGAACGGCAGGGAGTTTTATTGTTACAAGTTCCGCAGTATGAAGTAAATGCAGATGCCGACAGGATACAGGCCACAGAGCATGATCCCCGCAAGACTCGCTGGGGCAATATAATGCGTAAGACGAATATAGATGAGCTGCCCCAGTTTATCAATGTGCTGTTGGGGGATATGAGTATCGTGGGGCCTCGTCCTCACATGCTTCTCCATACGCAGGAATATTCAAGGTTGATCAATAAATATATGGTGCGGCATTTTGTGAAACCGGGTATAACGGGATGGAGCCAGGTTACGGGTTTCCGTGGGGAAACGAAGGAACTAAAAGACATGGAGGGCCGTATCCGTGGTGATATCTGGTATTTGGAGCACTGGAGCTTCGGTCTGGACCTTTACATCATGTACAGGACGGTGGCGAATGTCTTCCGTGGCGAGAAGAATGCCTATTAGTAAAACGGGCTGTTCTTAACGATCCTTCTCGATGAGGTCCTTAGTAATTTAGCAGTTAAAAAACTTTGTTTTTGCAGCCTGTTATTTCCGTCTGCCGGCCGGAAATGGAACATAGCCGGCACTAATGTTAGATCAGAACCCTTGTCCTTTGTGAAAAGTGCAGGGGGAGCTCCGGGAACGAGAGCGCTTGTTCCCGGAGCTTTAATAATAAAGAAGATTATCCGATTAGGATTTATTCAGCTTTAAAAATAAACGCAGATTATATAATAACCCGTAACAGGAAGGATTTTTTATTTTCTGATATTACTATATTTACTCCTAAAGAATTTTTATCTATATGATAGTCTGTTTCGGTGTGTCGGTACCGACCGGATGATCTTAGTAAAGAACTTCCCTCTGCCAGTAGTATCACTCTCTACTTGAGAGCAGAAACGAACACTGGCAAAAGGAAACCTTGGGAAAAGAAATTACCTTTCCAAATATCCGAACACCCCTTCCGCGTCAAAACACGGACAAGCCTTCGGGATGCTTCCGCTCATATCCCTATGTCCCCTTATCCGGCACCGGGAAAGAGCTTTGCCAGACGCATCAGCAACAAGATAAACTGTTCTGTCTGCTCTGCGGTCCGGGTGTCTGCCGGATGTCCGTCCGCATCCAGACCGCCCTCGTAGCAGATGCCGATGCTGCAACGGTTCCAGGGACGGCAGTGTGCCCCCACTTCCAGCAGTTTGCGGTGCTGGGTGATGGTGCCGTCGCGACGGATATAGAAGTGGTAACCTACAGTCCGGAAACCACGGGTCTTATGGTCACGAAGTAATTGCTCGGCAGTATAGTCTTTGTCACAACGTGTGGCGCTACAGTGGAGGATGAGGTATCGCACTGATTCGCGTCCTTGCATCAGCACTCCGTCCTCTACGGTGAGGAGTTGGCGTTCGTTCTTCATTTCTTCCTCACCGATTATCATTGGGAATGTTTCTTGTATCATAATAAATTGAGATTTGGAAAATGTTGTGTTTGTTCTTTAGATGAGGGATGCGCAACTGGTAATGCCCAAAGCGGTGAGTGCCGCGATGGCTGCCTGGATAACTGCCCGGAGAATTTGTGTCCAGGTGATTTTCTTGGATTCGTGGTTGGATTTATTCATGGAAATATCTGTTTTTTGTCAGTTTAAAATGCGAATGGAACAAAAGGAGGTTACGGAACTGGCGGACGGACACGGGGGAGTGAAAGAAGAATCCGTGTCGCCCGTGTTCCATAATCACATCATGCTATCTCTGTGGAGCGGAACAAGCCGGTCAGCTATTCTCGTCTGCCGGTTCACCGGAAGCGGCTGGAATGCGGGAGGCGTCAGCATCGTCAGCGGCAATGCCGGCGGCAGAAGAATTGCCTGTCAGGTCTACCGTAGTCTTTCCGGCCTTCAATGCCTTCACTACTTCGGCGGCTGCCTTGCGTGTGGGAACCAGTTGGAATTCGGCATCTTGGCGCAGGTTGTTGAAACGGACGCCCGGAGCCACAGTACGTTCACCTCGGTGATGTTCTCCACAGTGAACTCTGCCATCGAATAGGCGCCGAGGCTTCGGATACTGTTCGAAAATACGCCCAGATCGCCCATCTGTATCTGCTGTCCGTTCAACAACTGCTCGCGCAGGCAGTCCACGGCAAGAATAAGGATGGCCTGGATATCGGCACGCGAATATACACATCCGTGGCTGGCAATGTGGTAACAGAACTTGTCCAGTGTCATTACTTGTGAGTACTGGGCGTTGGCATACGCCTTCTTGGCCGCGTCTTTGTCGGTGGGGTTACCACGCATGCAGGTGCTGTAGTTAATCATGATAAATAGGGTTTAAGAGATGAAAATAAAAAATGAATTTCGTCAGTGAAGAAGGAGAATACTTTACTTTTCTTGCGGATTGCACGTAGGTAACGTGTAAGGCTGAAGGTTAGTAACGTATGGGGTTACATGTTAGTAACATGCTAGGCCGAAGGTTAGTAACGTATCGGCTCCCTCATTGTTGACATTGCAAAGATAGGTACTGTGAAATGCGTGCTGACGCTTTATGACACCTTGTGGCACTTTATGGCTTTCATCCTGTTCCAAAGAGCTTGCAGGGCTATCCGGGGCTGCCAGATGCCGGTTGATCAGTGTCACCTGGCGGCTCGTGAAGACTTTTTGCGAGGTATAGTAACCCGTTGCGGATAACTCTTCCATCAGAGGGGGACAGCCGTTTATCCACCTCATCAGATGCCGGGTGGCTATCCGGGGATTTGAACCGGGAAAATAGAGCAGAGCTAGGCTACCCTTTGTCATGGATGGGAAATAAAGGAAATCTTTCATATTTATACATTTTAAATTCAGGAATCTTGCAAACTTGCAGAACTTGCACTCTCTCTCACACCCACACACGTACGTGTGTGCATGCGCGCGTTGAATTCGTATTCGCCACGCCCCACTTTGACCAGCTGTCCGCGTTCGGTCATACGTTTCAGCAGCGAGTCCACCGAGCCTGCCGGAACTCCTACCTGTTCTCCTTTGTCGATGGCTTCGTTGCGGGTGAAGCGCAGGGGAAGGCAGTCGAACAGGGTTTCGGGAGTCATGTTCGCCGATGGTGCGCTGGGGGTTCCTGCGGGCAGGAGCGAGAGAATGTGGCATGCATGGCGTACAGAGGTTCCACCAAGGCCAGCACGGCATAAAAGTCGTCGGTGCGGATGGAGAGGTTGAATTGCGGCACGATTCCGTCTGCTATGTTTTCTTGTGGAATATGGGCCGACGGGGTCAGTCCGGGACAGTTCAGCAGGTACGCACGATGTTTTCCTGTGGTTCGCCGCTCCTTTCGCCTCCCGGCAGCAGGGATTCCAGAGAGCGCAGCAGGGCGATAATGCTTATGATGCGGAAGATATTGATGGCAATACGGGTTACAGCGCTTTTCATCTGGTTACCGTGAATGGCGGAGGCTCGTCCGAATACACGGGCAAAGTGGAAGTTGAATATCTCTTTTTGCTCGTGGGTGAGCTTCATGTTGATGTTGCTCACCGAGGCGGTGATGGCGTCCAGCACTTCTTTCCATTGTGCCCCCCATTCCAGAAAACGGGAGTCATAGTCTGTATCCGCTTCGTTGAACTGGTCTTCCCATTCTTCAATGGCAGGCATATAGTAGAACAGCTGGCGCGAGAACAATCCGTTTTCGGCCGATGGGATAAGGGGCTTGATTTGTGCAGGCGTGCCGCTGAGAAGCACGCAGAGGAACGTGACGTTACATTCGCGGTATTCGTGATTGGTGCGCCGGTTGTAGGCCAGCCGGTCATGGTCGAAACATTTCCGGAGGAGGTCGCTCCAGTGTCCGTGGTCGCCTCCAATGGCGGTGCTCACGGTGTCGGCCTCGGTTTCGCATATCAGTCCTACGCCTCCGGAGTCCATCAGGTTTTCCTGTATGCCTGTACCGGTATTGTCACCGGCTATGAGGAGCATTTTCAGCTGGGGCTGTTCGGGTTCGGGGGTATTTGCCTTTTCCTTCCCCAAAGTGTCCCATTTGGTCTTTTCCATGCGGTAGGTCTTTATTTTTTCCCGGTAGGTGTCCAGCAGCGCGTTGTGTATGGGTTCTGCCAGACGGCGTACCCAGGTCAGCGCACCTTTGCCGGAAGCGGGAGGCGCGGTGACGAATACTTGCAGACAGGGATACTTGTGCTTTCGTCCGTACACAAAACTTACCAGTTTGTTGAGGGTGCTTCCCAGCACGGTTGCTGCACCCAGCAGCAGGATATCCCGTTGGGCGGGAGAGTTACCGCAGTCTATGATCCTTGCAGGAAGGCGGGCCAGCGGTAGTCGGGGAAAGAGGGAAGTCGGGCAGGGAGGATGGCTTTGGGCACGCCGTCGGACAGGGGGGAGGCTGTGTCCGTGAAAACAGCGTCGGGCGGAGTCCCGTCGGAGGCATCCGGATGGGCATTATACGATACGCGTGCACGTGTGTGGGTGTGGAGAGACTGCAAGTTCTGCAAGTTTGCAAGTTTCGGGTCCATTTTCACCCCGGCCACCTCTGCCAGATGGAAGACGGTTCCCAGGGAATTTCTGCCTGTTCCTTTGGTCAGAGCATGTCCGTACAGTTTGTCTGCTTCATCGTGGTGGTACTTTTCGGATATGCGGCAGATGCGGTGGAACCGGGTGCGTCCTTCCTCGCCGCAAGTGTTGGCTATGGCAAAGGCCAGCGGCATATATTCCTGATAGGTGGGGGCCACATTGACTCCCGCTTGTTCGATGGCTGTTACCAGCTGTTCCAAGATAGAAATAGAATCGTTCATTTTTTAATATTTATGGTTATTGATTTTCGCTTCTCCGTCGTGCGACAGAAAACAGGCTCTGGACAAGTCGGCATTGGCCCTGTCCACTTTCAGCTCGTATTTCCATTCCAGATACTCCCATGCGGTGTGCAGGCATTGTCGAAGGATTCTTCTACGCTCAGGAAAGGTTTATGCGATAAGGGATAAAAAGTTTTACTCCCTGATTTCCGGGGCTGACAAAGGAAAGTACGGGGTGCAGCACTTCATCGGCAAAGAGACGGTCGCGCCACATTGCCGCTTCTTCGGTGGAAGCCAGTTCGTCAATATCTATGACAAAGAGACCCGAAGGAACTTGCATGCATTGTTCTTTGCAGTAAGAGAAGATACCTGCCGGAGTGACATACGGTAAAAGGGTCTGTTTATTCTTTCGGAACGCTTGCTTGTCTCCGAGTCCGGCTCTGACTTTATGCGTCAGTTCTTCCAGTTGCGGATTGGTGCTGATGTAGGTATGAAGCCCTGCCACACTGCATATACATGTGGGTATTTTATTGGTGACGGGTGCATTGAAAAATGACATGATGTATTCTTTCATAAAAGAAATTGATTTTGATTTATCTGCACAAATATACGGGTAGGGAATGACGTATGGAAATCGATTCATAACCGTTTACTATCTGTTTACTATTGGTGCATGCTATTGATTATATATTGATGAAATATGGATTTTGATTAACGATCTGTTGATAATAATTAAAGAATAGAGAAAAGAAATAGTATATGAATGAAAAACCTGATATGATGATAAATATTTATGGCGGAAATAATCTGATTGCTCCTGTGGCATCTTCCGCCATTCAGAACTTTTATGGCGACCGGGGTGATGAGGCCGCCGACCAACCGGAAGATTCTGAGAAAACGGAGAATACAGAAAGTGTGGCGGATGAGAAGCCGGCACAGGAACCGGCGGAACTGTCGGATGATGAATTTTACGTATCGGTCTATATACCCGATATAAAGGTGATGAGGCTTACAAGATACTTTTGGGAGAGTGTACCACGGCACGCGAACTGGCGGTGGTGGTAGGAAAGATGCTGGCCGATGAGAACTGTAGGAATGTAGACAAACACACGGTGGTGAAAGCGGCTTTCATCAAGTCGTTGCTACCTTTTGCCAAACGGCTCGTGTCGGGCGGTACGATAGCCAATATACGGGCGCAGATTAATAATATGCTGGCTAGTAAATAATTTTTTTGATTATCCTCTTACTCCATTGGCACGTTAGCAAATCGGCAAATTATTTATGTTGCGGGATTATCAGATAGAGATGAAAACACGTCTGATGGAAGCGTGGAAAGCTCACCGGAGTGTGATGGTGCAGATGCCTACCGGTACGGGCAAGACACATCTGCTGGCATCTGTGGTCAGTGAGTTTGTGTCTTCTGCAGGCAGTGGGGTATGGCTTATTGCCCATCGTAGGGAACTGGTGGCGCAAATGGAGGAAACGCTGGCTAAATATGGTATCCGGAGGGAGGATACTCCGGTCAGGGTAATGTCTGTCCAATGGCTATCCCGGCACTGGAATGAGGCGGGTGATGCTCCGGGACTGATTGTGATAGACGAGGCTCATCATGCCTTAGCCGCTTCTTACACGGAGATGTGGAAGCGTTATCCTGCCACAAAGAAACTGGGTGTGACTGCCACACCTTGCCGCTTGAACCGTAGGGGGTTCACGGAACTGTTCGAGGTGCTGGTTACTTCGTGGAGTATTGCCGAGTTTATTGAAAAAGGCGTGTTGTCTGTGTTCGATTATGTATCCATCCGTCCCGGCAGCGAGGAGCAGCGGCTCATTGACGGTCTGGAGAAACGGGGGGCCGATGGGGATTATCAGGTGAAAGAGATGGATGCGGTACTGAACAGGCGTCCCGGTATCGAGCGCCTGTACCGCAGTGTCAGGCAGTTTGCTTCCGGCAAGAAGGGGATGGTGTATGCCATCAGCATTGAACATGCCCGGCGGATAGCGGAGTATTACAGCAGGCGGGGAGTGAATGCGGTGGCTGTGGACAGCAAGACTCCTGCTATGGAACGCAAGCGGATGGTGGAGGAGTTCAGACATGGAAAAATCGAGGTGCTGGTGAATGTGGATGTATTTAGCGAGGGTTCGACTGTCCCGATGTGGAGTTTG
>ENA-OQJH01000603-OQJH01000603.1-human-gut-metagenome-genome-assembly--contig:-NODE-603-length-18800-cov-1.575001_pt1 | contig 18800 bp, 27 predicted proteins | sample MGYA00242597_ERZ504763 | MGnify/ENA primary metagenome ERZ504763 (study PRJEB26092, sample SAMD00036359) | human gut metagenome | host: Homo sapiens | study: EMG produced TPA metagenomics assembly of...
CAGCAATTCGACACATACCGCAATCCCCGGAAACTCATCTTTCATGCTCTGATACATGATTCCATTGTCTGAATAAAGCATCTTGTTTCCTGCAATCCGGTCTAGCAGATACATCAGATGCGAGGAATAACGCGCAAAATTAAATGAATCTCTGTCAATCACAATTCCTATCTCATCTTCCACGATACTGATCGTGTCTTCCAGAATCTCCTGATATTGCTTCTTCAACTGATCAGCCACATCCGTCTTAAGCCTTGTATCATATCGGGCATTTACAAAATTCATTGCAATTCCCGAAGCTTCATTCGGATCTAACCGAACATTGAATCTGCGTTCTATCTGCTTCACTGCATATTTTCCAATGCGTGCCTCCGCCGGAAATGTCTGCTCCACTTCATAAATCAATGGCATCTGTACATCGATATTTTTCTGTGCCCTCTGAATACTAAAGTGAATGTGATCGGACATCGTCACGACCAAATTCGGGTTCATCTCATACCCCAGCTCATTTTTTGCAATCTCCACAAGTTTCGCTGTAAAATGAACCACTTTTTCCGGAATATCCTTGAAAAGTTCAATATACTTTGGGTCAATATCGTAAAATGTCCGTGTGATCAAGTTCAGGTCTTCAACCTCATATGGAGTTTTGGGAAATCCAATACCTTTACCGACAGCAATCAGTTCTTTCCCCTCACCATCGATACAAATGGCAAAATTATTGTTTAATTTGTTAATTACTTGCATCTCTCTCCAATAAAAAAACTCCTCAAGACACTAAACACCTCATTTTCACTAAACAGGTACTATTAGTAATGCCTCAAAGAGTAACAATCTAATTTACATGTATATATTAGCAAAATACATTAATTTTGTCCAGCGGCACATTACACAAATATTTCTTTGCGATTTTTAGTGGTTTTCAAAATAATATTTTTCTTTTTAAATAATTCCATTATTTATTTTACATCTCTTCACTTTCCCCGAATATCGCTTTCAGCACCGTTGAGAATACTGCTGCGACAGGCCATATGATCCAACTTCTTCCCCAGTCAAATGTATACAAACTATATCCAAGATACACTGCCGTCACCAGTGGCCAATAGATGGCAGCCCATTTTTCTGTTTTCCTGTCTATCTTTTTGGCTTTCGCCGTATATTCTCCTTCCTGCAGCAATCTGTCGTATGTCTCTCTGACCATGCACACCTGAATCAAAAGATAGACCGCAACAGCAACAATCATAAATAAAAAACAATTCCTGTCACTAACAGGTGATCCGGAAGTCCAAACGCCCCCATCACAATAAGTGGAAGAATTGATATGATGCATAGACTGACACCAATTACAATTCCCATTGTATAACGTTCCGAATACCCTTGTTTTTTCTCTTTGATAATTCCGGTAACGCCGTATTCCAACTCAATGATTTCTGTATCAATATACTGGTATTTTTCCATTTTCATTCCGGTTGTGATAAAAAGAGCGACTGCCGGAATCACCAACAAAATTAATGCAGCAATTCCTATGCCTCCTGCCACATCTTCACTGATTCCGATCTTTCCGTATTCCGCCATACTTGCCAAATAAATTAATATCACCGGACTCAAAATACACAAAACAACCCCCACTCCGATTCTCTTTGCCGCACACCGTCTATCCTTTATATATTCCTTCGACTCTTCCAGAGAAATTTTATAAATGGTTTCACCGCCTGCCGCTTTCTCCACCGTCTCCTCTACAAAATTCTGCCTTTTGTGTTTCTTCTATATCGTCTCTCAACAGATAATCCGTACTCACGCCAAACACTTGACTCAGCAGCAGAATTTTACTCAGGTCCGGAATAGAAGCGCTGCTCTCCCACTTCGACACAGACTGCCTCGACACGTGAATCTTCTCAGCAAGTTCCTCCTGAGACCAACCATTTTTCTTTCTCAGCTCCATAATCTTTTCCGCTAAATCATATTATCTCTCCTCCTGTATTGAATTTATACCACAACTCTAATCCATTTTCCAGTTGCAATCTACCAACTCCCCTTGAAAATGTGTCAACCGGCAGTTGCAAATGCCGAAAACACGCCACTTCCTGCTGTCATACATTCCCCGCATCCCACATAAGATACTAAAAACGCTCTGGAGTCTTTTATGAAACAGAAAAAATATTACGTATCTCTTATTTCATTTTTTCTCGCTATCACCATCCTTCTCACCAGTTGTTCTTCTCCCTCCATTCCGACAAATGCGAATACTGCATTTCAAAATTTTACCCGAAATCTGTTTGAGCAAGATGTCGTTTCCACAACAATCGGTCTGCACTATACCTTGCAAAATCCAGAATCCTACGGTATCAAAGAAATTCCGATTACATATGGTTCCTTCGATATAGATGAAACCGCTTCCTACGCAGCTCTTGAAAACTGTAGTGCAGTACTCGATAAATTTTCCTATGATACTCTGTCGAAAGAAAATCAAATCACATACGATGTCCTTTCTTCTTATCTGGATACTGCAAAAAAGGGATTCCGTACAGTCTCTACGAAGAACCACTCAGTCCGGTCACCGGCATTCAGGCACAACTTCCAGTTCTGCTCGCTGAGTATCAATTTTTTTCTGCAAAAGATATCGAAACCTATTTAGCCCTCCTTAAGACGACACCGCAATACTTTGATTCCCTGATTCAGTTTGAACAGAAAAAATCGGATACCGGATTGTTCATGGCAGATTACACCGTCGACTCCATTTTGGAACAATGCAACGCATTTCTTGCTATGGGCGATTCTAACTATCTACTATCCACGTTTGAAGAACGGCTCTCTGCACTGGAAAATGTGACAGCGGAACAAAAACAAAGTTATATCAGCCAAAATCATGAACTTCTCTCTTCTTCGATTTTGCCCGCCTACGAGCACCTTGTGTCTGCACTCACTAGCTCAAAGGCTCTGGTAAAAATACGAAAGGTCTCTGCAATTTGCCAAATGGAAAAGATTACTATGCTTATCTTGTTTCCCGTGACACAGGTTCTCCGCATACGGTAGAAGAAATTCAAAACGAATCTATGCTCAGATTAGCTCCGACCTCATTGATATGCAGACAGTTGCCGCCAAAAATCCAACTCTCTCTCGGGAACTTCCGTCACTTACGACGTTCCGCCGTCTGCTATCATACAGGATTTGGAGCAAAATATTACTGATGCATTTCCAAAACCTGCAAATGTCACCACGCGGATTAAATATGTCCCAGACGCATTGGAACCATACTTAAGTCCGGCATTTTACATGATACCTTCCATCGACAATACTTCCGAAAATATCATCTATATCAATCAGGCTCATACTATGGAAGATATTCGCCTGTTTACGACACTGGCACACGAAGGCTATCCGGGACATCTCTATCAGACTACCTACTATGCCAATACCAATCCGGACCCACTCCGAAATCTTTTAAATTTCAGCGGTTACGTGGAAGGCTGGGCGACCTACGCTGAAATGTGCTCCTATTATCTGAGTTCTTTGGAAAAACCGTACGCCACGCTGCTGCAAAAAACAGCTCTGTCCTCCTCGGGCTTTATGCGGCTGCCGACATCGGTATTCACTACGACAATTGGAGTCTTGCGCAGACCACTCAGTTTTTACTTCTTACGGAATCAAAGATGAGAAGCCAATTCGAGAAATTTATGAGTTGATTATCTCTGATCCTGCCAATTATTTAAAATATTATGTAGGATATGTAGAAATTTTAGATTTGAAAAAGCGTCACTCAAAAGAAGAAAGAAAAGTTCTCACAAAAAAATTCCATAAATCGATATTGGATATTGGTCCCGCTCCGTTTGATGTAGTGGAAAAATGGTTGTGATCTGCATACAATATAGCAATACCATTATGAAAGAAAGGGAATTTATGTATATCCTTTTTAGTATTTTCATCATCATATTACTGTTTTTCTTTGTAATCAATCACTCTCGAAAAAATGTATTATACGTAAAATCTGCTGTATGACACTGGAAGAAAAATGTAATTTGCTAAATGCTATCATTGAACCGATGGGATTTTCCTATCTGGCTGATCAGGACATTTTTACTTCCACGCGTGATGCCTGGCAGCGACAAATGGGATATCAGTCACTTTATAACCGAGGTGCTGTGCATTTTAATATGGTGTTCGACTATCTTCCGGTCTACTTTGACTACAACGATAAAACCTGGATGATTCAGCTCTGGAAAGGACAATACGGAGTCAACACCGGAGGGGAAATCGGCGTATACTATGCAGACCACATTGTCTCACAGGAACAGCTTGACACCACATTATTCCAGCAGTCGACGATTCGGATATATTAAAAATGTCAATGTATCTGATACGAGATGGGAAATGTGTTTTTCGGCTGACCTGCGTTCATTGGTGGCTCACCGGATTTTCTATGGGGTTATTTTCATGGCCAAAACAGCTCTCCCTGAATGCCTCCATCACCTTTCCAGACTGTGCAATGATGAATGCATTTATCGAAGGCTCCTAAAACAGTCTTACTGTCGATGTGACCTCACCATCTGCGGACTGACATTGACTTTTGACATGAAACCTCTTTGCCGCCATAAAAATTGTCTGCAAAAATTAGCTGCCTGGTTCTCTCAATGGAAAAACCGCATGTTTTGTTGGCTCTTTTTATTTGCTACTCGACCATTTTGTCTTTCTTTAGATCGGCTTCTCTATCTTTACTATTTTCTTCCGTTTGCATTTCGAAAGACAATGTATGTTCGTGGCTACAAACGAAAATATATTCGCCGTTGTGGCTGTAGGAGGCAATAATTATGGGATATGAAACAAGAATTTCAAAAGCATTTGAGGGGGCATTAAAGCTCCCTCTCAGTGACAATTCTAAGTATGTTCTGTTCAGTGACTGCCATCGGGGAGTTGGCACTTCCAATGATAATTTTCTAAAAACCAGCATTTATATTTTGCAGCCTTACAACACTATTACCAAAATAATTTTACCTATATTGAATTGGGCGATGGGGATGAACTTTGGGAAAACCGATCCTTTAACCGGATCCTTGAAATACACAGCAATGTTTTTTGGCTTCTGTCCCAGTTCTACTATCAAAAACGGCTGTATTTGATCTACGGCAACCACGATATTGTAAAACAGAATTCCTCTTTTGCCACCTTGAAATGTAAGATTTATTATTGCGATGCAACCAATGTTACCTTCCGTTATTTCCAGGTATTACGTTTCAATCTGGGATTATTCTCTGGGATAAAAATCATAAAAAAGACATTTATCTCACTCACGGACACCAAGCTGATTTTTTAACAGCACCCTTTGGAAAACAGCTCGTTTTCTTGTACGTTATGTCTGGGGTCCACTGGAACAAATCGGTTTTTCCAATCCAACCAGTGCCGCACGCAATCACACAAGAAAGCAGAAAATCGAAGAACGACTTACCCGATGGGCAAAAAACGAAAATCGTATCCTCATTACAGGACATACCCACCGCCCGATGCTCGGCACAAAAGATTCCCCTTATTTTAATACCGGAAGCTGCGTGCACCCACGGTGTATCACCTGTATCGAAATCGAACACCGATGTCTGACGCTCGTAAAATGGTGCCTGGATATCCACGAAGATATGAGTCTGTATGTCTCACGAGAAGAATTAGCCGGACCAATTTGCGTGGATGAATATTAATTGGGGACGTAGTAAAGCTCAAAAAGGGACAGGGCAAAGTGCAAAAAAGGGACGTAGTAAAATTCAATTTTACTACGTCCCCAATTGTTATAAATTTATATTCCCGCTCTTACCGGATGCGCTCAATCTTGACATTGCACGTGCCAAGGATGCAGAAGAAATATGGTATTCCTGTATGCTTTGTTTCTGTCTGAGTTGTTCTTCTGCACGCTCTTTTGCTTCCTGTGCTCTTTTTACGTCAATCTCTTCCGGACGTTCTGCTGTATCTACAAGCACATAAACTCGTCCGTGAGATACTCGTGCGAACCCGCTTCCGACAATCGCAATCTGCCATGTCCCATCTGGCATCTTAATCTTCAATTCTCCGCAATCAATTGCCATGATCACACTCTCATGATGTGCCAGCACTTCCCGCTGTCCATCCAGTGCCGGAATAATCACTCCGGTACACGGACCATCATAAAAGAGATGGTCACTGGCAATTAATCTGATACTAAATGTAGTTTTCATAACACTCAGCTCCTTTTAATGTTCCATTGACTTTGCTTTTTCAATCACATCATCAATTGTACCGACATTAAAAAATGCAGCTTCCGGATACTGATCCATCTCACCATCAATGATTGCTTTAAATCCGCGGATTGTCTCTTTTAATGGAACATATCTTCCCGGAATTCCTGTAAAGTTTTCCGCTACAAAGAATGGCTGAGATAAAAATCTCTGTACCTTTCTTGCCCGGTAAACAGTTGTCTTATCTTCTTCTGATAACTCTTCCATACCTAAGATGGAAATGATATCCTGAAGTTCTTTATATTTCTGCAAGATAGCCTGTACATTTCTTGCTACTTCATAGTGTTCTTCTCCCACAACATCTGCTTCCAGAATACGAGAGTTTGATTCGAGCGGATCTACCGCCGGGTAAATTCCCTGTTCTACAATCTTTCTTGACAATACAGTTGTCGCATCCAAGTGGGCAAATGTTGTCGCCGGAGCCGGGTCAGTCAAGTCATCAGCGGCACATAAACAGCCTGTACAGATGTTACAGAACCATTTTTTTGTAGACGCGATTCTCTCCTGCAGTTCACCGACTTCATTTGCAAGAGTCGGCTGATATCCTACTGCTGAAGGCATACGTCCAAGAAGCGCGGAAACTTCTGAACCAGCTTGTACGAAACGGAAAATATTATCAATAAACAACAATACGTTCTGATGTTGTTCATCACGGAAATATTCTGCCATGGTAAGCCCTGTCTCAGCCACACGCATACGCGATCCAGGCGGCTCGTTCATCTGACCGAACACCAAAGCAGTCTTGTCAAGAACCCCTGACTCTTTCATCTCCGACCACAAGTCATTTCCTTCTCTAGAACGTTCTCCTACTCCGGTAAAGATAGAATATCCTCCATGCTCTGTTGCGATATTACGAATCAATTCCTGAATCAACACGGTCTTACCTACACCGGCACCACCGAACAGACCAATCTTACCACCTTTTGCATATGGAGCCAAAAGATCGATAACTTTGATACCTGTCTCCAAAATTTCTACTACAGGACTTTGTTCTTCAAATGTAGGAGCATCTCTGTGAATTACCCAATGCTCTTCATTCTCCAAAGACTCACCGCCATCAATTGTATCTCCAAGAACGTTAAATAAACGCCCCAATGTCTTATCTCCTACAGGTACTTTAATCCCTGATCCGGTTGCAGTTACTTCCATATCTCTGCTCAATCCTTCACTGGCATTCAGCATGATACAACGTACTGTATTATTTCCAATGTGCTGTGCAACTTCCATCACGCAGCGTTTCCCATTGTTATCTACTTCCAACGCATCTTTGATATATGGAATATCATTATTTTCAAATTCCACGTCAACGACAGGTCCCATAACCTGTACGATTTTCCCTTTATTCATGCGTTTGCAACCTCCCTTCTGTTATTTTGCTTTCTTCTTTTTCTGTGCTTTTGCACCACTGATTACCTCTGTGATCTCCTGCGTAATGGCAGCCTGTCTCACTCGGTTAAATTCGATATTCAGATTACGCAAAATTTCTTTTGCACTCTTTGTGGCACCATCCATTGCCATCATTCTTGAATTCTGTTCACTACAGAACGACTCAACAAGTGATCCGTAAATAAATCCAGTCACATAATTCGGAATGATACAATCCAATACATCCTTTGGTGTCGGAAGCATCGGAATCTCATCCAGCTGAATTCCCGCCGGGACCTCACAAAATGCTCCTGACTGAAGTGGAAGCAGCTGCTTTGTCTCAGCCACCATCTCCACGGCATTCTCCATTCTCGTATAAATAATATGCACCTCATCCAATTCTTTTCGATTGAATAAATCTAACATCTTCTCAGCAATCACTCTTGCGCGGTGCATCGTTGGCTTTTGCACTGTGTATTTAAAAGAAGTATCTACATCCACATTTTTCTTTTCAAAATAACTTCTTCCAAGCTGTCCCAGCACAAACAACTCATTATGTCCCGGCTTATCCAAAAACTCCTGAGCCAGTTTGATAACATTATGGTTATATCCTCCTGCAAGACCTTTATCTGCCGTTACCACAATATAGCCTTTCTTTCTGTCAGCTTCTTTTATCTCCGGGCGCTCATCAAAATACTGATGTTCGATCCCACCCTGCATATGTCCAAGAATACCGGCAATCATGATTTGCAATGTATAAAAATACGGCTCTGTCTCTTCCAAATTCTTTTTCGCTTTCTGTAAATTAGAAGAGGCAATCATATGCATAGCACTTGTGATCTTCATCGTATCTTTTATACTTTTCATTCTGCTTTGCAGCTCTCTTGTATTTGCCATACTAACACCTGCTCTTGAATTCTTTTGCTAACTCTACAATTTTATCAATTAATTCGTCGGACAATACTTTCTTTTCTTCAATTTCATTTACAATCTCTGCATGTTCTATTTCAAAGAAATTCAGCATATCCTTCTGGAAATCTTTGATTTTTGAAATCTCTACATCAACCAATACTTTATGTGTTGCCACGCACAACGTGATAACCTGTTCATGTAAACTCATTGGATGGCACAGTGGCTGTTTTAACAGTTCCATCAAACCTTTACCATATTGCAACTGCTCTTTTGTCGCTGCATCCAAATCCGAACTAAACTGTGTAAATACTTCCATCTCACGGAACTGTGCAAGGTCGATACGGATACTTCCGGCAACTTTTTTCATTGCCTTTGTCTGTGCTGCACCACCTACACGGGATACAGAAAGACCTACATTGACCGCCGGTCTCATACCTGCAAAAAACAGATCACTCTCAAGGAAAATCTGTCCGTCTGTAATAGAAATTACGTTAGTAGGAATATACGCAGAAACATCTCCTGCCTGTGTCTCAATAATCGGAAGTGCGGTAATCGAACCACCACCAAGCTCATCACTCAATCTGCTGGAACGTTCCAACAAATCTTGAATGCAAGTAAAATACATCTCCAGGATATGCCTCACGTCCAGGAGAACGTTCCAATAACAACGATAATGCACGATATGCAACTGCATGTTTTGATAAATCATCGTACACAATCAGCACATCTTTCCCTTTGTGCATAAAATACTCTGCAAGCGCTGTTCCTGAGTACGGTGCAATATATTGTAACGGTGCAGAATCACTCGCTGTCGCAGATACAACAATCGAATAATCCATGGCATCATTTTTTGTAAGAGTTGATACAATTTTTGCAATTGTAGATGCTTTCTGTCCGATTGCAACATAAATACAGATAACATCTTTTCCTTTTTGGTTGATGATCGTATCTGTTGCAATAGATGTCTTACCTGTCTGTCTGTCACCGATAATCAACTCTCTCTGTCCGCGTCCAATCGGGAACATAGAGTCAATTGCCAGGATTCCTGTCTCAAGCGGAACACTGACTGATTTACGATCAATAATTCCAGGTGCCTCTTGTTCAATCGGACGGTATCCGTCAGAAGGAATATCTCCTCTTCCATCAATTGGTGCTCCCAGAGCATCCACAACTCTTCCTAAGTATGCATCTCCAACCGGAATTCCGGCTTTCTTTCCTGTTCTTGTTACCTTTGTACCTTCTTTGATTCCTGTGTCTTTTCCAAGTAAAATGACACCGATCTCATTTCTTCTGATATCCTGAACCATACCTTTTACGCCTGTTTCAAAGATAACAATCTCTCCATACATTGCATGGTCAATTCCGTAAACAGTTGTAATTCCGTCACTGATCCAGATAACAGTTCCGACCTCCTGGTCTTTTGTTTCTAACTCATAATTTTCTATCTCGCTTTTCAAAATAGAAATAATTTCTTCTGAACTAATTGAGCTCACACTTTCACCTCCAGATCAATCTTAACTGGTTCATACGGCCACGCAGACTCCAGTCATATTCATAGTCTTTCACATGCAAAATAAATCCTCCGAGCAGCTTATCATCTGTTCAAGCTGCCACTCTACTTCTTTTACATGATACTTTTTACATAAAAATGTTTTCATTTGCTCTAACTGCTGTTCACTAGGGCAATCCACATACGTAAGAACTGCCGGTAAAATTCCGTTCTGTTCGTTATAGTACTCTTTGTATGCGGAAAATATATCTTCAATTACTTCTACGCTATGGTAGTCGCATAAAATTTTCAGGAAATTTTTTGATTTCCTTTTGAAATACTTTTTCTATAATGCTGTGTTTTACCTGAATTGGAATAATCGGACTCATCAGGGAGGTTCTAAGCTTTGGCACTTTCTTGAAAGCTTCTTCTGTCTCTTCTATGATCGTTTTGTCAATTCCTAACTCATAAAGAACTTTCGCATAATTAATTGCCGTTTGCGTCATTTTGCTCACCTACCTGGGATAAAAATTGTCCGTATAGTGCCTGATTTGCCGCCGCATTTTTCTGCTCTCCAAGCATTTTTGAAACTGCCACAAGTGCAAGATTGGCAACTTCTTTTTCCATGCCGCGCACTGCTTTTTCTCTGTCTAATTCCACAGTCTTTCTCGCATTGTCAATGATTTTTCCAGCCTGCTCATCTGCCTCTTTGACAATTCTTGAATATTCTTCCTGTGCTCTTGCCTTTGAATTTTCCACAATTCTCAAAGATTCGTCATGTGCATCATTCAACGAATTCTCATACTGAGCTTTCAACTGCATAGCATCCTGTTCCGTCTTTTTTGCAGTTTCAAGCTGAGTTTTGATCATTTCATCTCTTTTCTCAATGATTCCCATAACCGGCTTGTACAAAAACTTTCTCAGCAGCAAATACAGTACCAATATGTTAATAATGGTGATAACAAGGTTTGAAACACTTAAACTAAGCATCCTGATAACCTGCCTTCCTGTATATTATTTGTTAATATTCACACCGTTGTCTGATACGTGAACTATAAAAATTATTTTAAGAATAAGATGATTAATAATGCGATAACGAAACCGTAAATAGCTGTTGCTTCGGCTAAGGCACATCCAAGTAAGAGTGATTTACTGATCTTGCTCTCTGCTTCCGGCTGTCTTGCGATTGCATCCACTGCTTTTGATGTTGCGATACCAATACCGATACCTGCTCCAATACCTGTTAAAACTGCAATACCTGCTCCAATTGCGATTAATGTTGTTGACATAATAATTTCTCCTTTTCTTCTCTTTTTGTAATTATTCTAGTGCTTCTTTTATAAATAGTGATGTTAAAAATACAAACACATACGCCTGAATCAATCCATCGAAAATGTCGAAGTAAAAACTGAATGGAATCGGCAGTAAAGCCGGCATGATAATCTTGATCAATTCCATACTACAAATGCTCCCAAAACATTTCCGAAAGACGCATGCACAATGACAATGGCTTGATAAATATCTCAAGGACATTGATTGGTGCGATAATAGGCATCGGCTCCGCAAAGCTCTTTACCCATTTCTTTAACCCTTTCTGATGAAACCCTGCGTACTCAATTAAAATAATACTCATAATTGCAAGCGCTGCAGTCACATTCATATCCTTTGTCGGCGGCTTAAATCCTAGAAGCCTATCAAGTTAGCAATTCCAATATAAATGCCAACTGACATCAAATACGGAATGTATCTCTTTCCCTCTTTTCCAATAATCTCTTCAAAAAAGTGGTTCATTCCGCCAACTGCCGTCTCTAAAATAAGCTGTTTTTTACTTACACGTTCGACCGACAGATTCCTAACGAGGCAGATACATAGCAACGTGACGACTGCCATAATAATCCAGGTAACTACAACCGATTCTGAAATAGGAATACCTCCGAAAATCGGAATAGTAAATGCTGTCTCGCAGTTTAATTCTTCTAATAATTGCGTTCCTAAATTTTCCGTATCTATTCACTCCCTTTCCTCATTTTTCGTTCGACTTATTATACAACTTTGATTTTGAGATACAATCCGCAATCCGCGAATAATTTGACGAATATCATTTGTTTTTTTCAGCAGTTTGTACATTGTATTTTTAGAAATGCGTGTATGGCTCATATTTTAATAACGATTCATCCCCCTACAATTGTTCCGCCGTCTCATCTTCCGATAAAAAACGTTCCAAAGACTGGGCCATTGCAATTGCTCGAATTACAGCACTTTTCGCCATGTCCATGTGAATACTTCAAGTCCATTTAATCCCACAAGGGCGTATTGTTGCGCTAACGTATAATCTCTCATATTGAACCTCCTGCATCTTTGTTATTTTCATCCAAATTTTACATAGTTGCATTATAACATATAACAAAGAAAAATGAGGAGTAATAGATTCTGTTAACCATTAAACTCCTCCATATCCTCAATTAGTTGCCAGCCATACACTTGCCATAATCCCAGCCAGCGTTGCAGCAAGTGCCCCGGCAAGTGTATATCTGGTCTTTCGCACTTTCGCCGCCATAAAATATACGCTCATCGTGTAAAATATTGTCTCTGTACAGCTCATCATAATCGAAGCAATCAAACCAATTCTGGAATCCGTGCCATATTCTTTAAATATATCTAGTACCAATCCCGTTGCCGCCGAGGAAGAAAACATTCTCACAATCGCAAGCGGAACCAACTGTGATGGAAATCCAACATATGCCGTCATTTTCCCGATTATTTCTGACAAAAAATCCAAGAAGCCGGAAGCTCTCAATATTCCGACTGCCACCATAAGTCCGATTAACGTCGGCATAATTTTAATCACTGTAAAAATCCGCTTTTGCTCCCTTGATAAAGTCATCATATACATTCACTTTATTAAATACACCATAAGCAACAATTCCTAAAATAGTAACCGGAACAATAAAATCTGATAAATATAAAAGAAGCTTCATAAATTACTCCTGTTTCGTTAATCTATAAATATATGTACTTCATTAGCTAAACATACTAAATCAATCACCTTCTCTGAGAAATCCCTCAAATTATCAATAAATAATACAACTTCCGTTCCCGCTTTTCTTCTTATAGTTTCTTCTTTATTATGTAAAAATACATCGCAATCAGCAATAACGATGCCAGAATCCAAGCCACCGGACTAGCCATACAGATTCCAAAATAGCTTTTATATCGTGAAGCAACAATTGCTGTTACACCTCTTCCCACAAGCTCCGCAATTCCCGCCATCATCGGAAGTAAACCAAATCCCATACCCTGAATTCCGTTTCGATATAAATTGACCACTGCCAAAGGGATAAAGAATACACCTACACATTTCAGATAAATGTCTACAGAACCAAGGATATTTGTCAAATCTCCGGACAAGAACAATACCGTCAGATGTTTTCCGACCGTAGCAATCAAAACTCCTGTCACGATTGCATATGCAAATGAAATCAATGTTGCTGACTTAAATCCATCTCGAATACGTTTGATTTTTCCTGCTCCCACATTTTGTGCGGAATAGGTTGCAAGCGTCGTCCCCATAGCAACGAATGCCTGTGATACCAACTGCTCAATCTTACTTGCTGCTGTAAATGCAGCTACCATTGTAGAGCCGAGCACATTCAACGCAGACTGTACCATCATTGTTCCAATCGCCGTGATTGAATACTGAAATGCCATAGGAAGTCCTATACTCAACTGAATTCTTGCCATTTTCCAATCCATTGTCCAGTCCTCACGATGCATCTTAAGCACCGGAACTGCCTTTATAATATACACAAGGCAAAGAATTCCGGATACTCCTTGTGAAATAACAGTCGCATACGCAGCTCCCGCCGCTCCCATATGGAACACGATAATAAATACCAAATCCAAGACAATATTAAGCAGTGCTGCCAAAATCAGAAAATACAACGGCACCTTACTGTTTCCAAGTGCACGCAAAATACTTGACAGCAGATTATAAAGCACCTGTGCCACAATCCCTGCACAGATAATCATAATATATTGATAGGCATCTGCAAAAATATCAGACGGTGTATTCATGAATGTCAAAAGCTTATGCATTCCCAGCATACTTATAATCGTAATCACAACCGAAATCACTCCCGACAGCACTGCTGCCATCGCAACAGTCTTTCGCATCCCTTTCATATCTCCCGCACCAAATCTTTGCGCAGTCATCACCGTAAAACCGGCAGTCAGTCCAATCAGACTTGTAATGATCAGAAACATAATCGTTCCCGTCGATCCGACTGCGCCAATGCTTTTGTTCCAACAAACTTTCCAACCATGATCGTATCCGCCATACTGTAAAACTGCTGAAATACGTTGCCCAAAAAGATTGGAACCGTAAAATTAAAAATCACTTTTGCAGGATTTCCTACCGTCATATCTCTTTCCATCAATATTACCCCCTTGTTAATTCTTCCCTGCACAAATTGAGCGCAGCTTCAATCACCTTATCCATATCATAATATTTGTAGCTTCCCAAACGCCCTCCAAATATCACATTCCTCTCCTTCTTCGCAAGCTCCTGGTACTGCTCAAACAGCCGATTGTTCTGCTCATCATTTACCGGATAATACGGTTCCATTCCCACTTTCCATTCCAGCGAATACTCTCTTGAAATAACCGTTTTTTCCTGCATTCCAAACTCAAAATGCTTGTGCTCAATAATACGCGTATACGGAACCTCTCTTTCCGTATAATTCACAACTGCATTTCCCTGATAGTTGTCCGTATTCAATACTTCTGTCTCAAATCTTACCGAACGATACTGAAGCGCCCCCAACTGATAGGAAAATACTCATCAATCATGCCTGTGAACACAGTCTTTTCTGCAATGTCCGGATTCCTTGATAAAGGAAAATAGTCCGTATCGGTCTTCACCGGGATCCCATCCAGCATCTTTTCCACGATTCTTGTGTATCCGCCAATGGGAATTCCTGAAAACGGTCATTAAAATAATTGTTGTCATAGGTAAAACGCACCGGCAAACGGCGAATAATAAATGCCGGAAGTCCTTACACTCTCTTCCCCACTGTTTTTCGGTGTACCCCTTTACCAGTTTTTCAAACACATCTTTTCCGACAAGAGACAGTCCCTGCTCTTCTAGATTCTTTGGCTCTGTAATTCCCGTCTCAGCACCTGCTGCGCAATCTTTTCTTTCGCCTCCTGTGGCGTTTTGATCCCCACATTGCTGAATGTATTCATATTAAACGGCAAATTATAAAGTTCATCTTTGTAAACAGCAATCGGCGAATTGATATAATGATTAAATTCTGCAAACTGATTGATATAATCCCACACCTCTTTATTGGACGTGTGGAAAATATGTGCTCCATACTTGTGCACCTGAATTCCTTCTATTTCTTCACAATAAATATTTCCGGCAATGTGATTTCGTTTTTCAATCACAAGGCATTTTTTCCACTTTTCTTTGCTTCATGTGCGAAAACTGCACCAAAAAAGTCCTGCTCCCACAATCAAATAATCGTATTTCATATTTTTTCTCCATTATTTTGTCTTATCTCTCCCCATTTTAGACAATTCAGCTTAGAATCGCAATATTTTTCTCCATTGATTTTCCCTTTTTATTGCACTAAAATAGTATTTAGAAAATTAGGAGGTGTTATTTTATGGGTGCAAAACAACAAGCTTACAAAAAACTTGCAGATACCATGATCAAAAATTTTTTCCAAAAGAAATATCGAGGCTTTCTATTGTGATGATCGAAATCAAGCAGTTTCATTGGCAATGGAAATGATGAAAGATGGCAATACCGTCGGTTTTGGCGGTTCTGAGACATTGAACGAAATCGGAATTTTAGATACAATCAAGAATTCTTCTTTGACTTTAATTGACCGGAATACTGCAAAGACTCCGGAAGAGAAAAAAGAGATGTATTTTAAAAATGCGATGGCAGATTATTTTTTGATGAGTTCCAACGCCGTTACGATTGACGGAGAGTTAATCAATATCGACGGTAACGGTAACCGCGTTGCCTGTCTCATTCACGGTCCGGAGCACGTCATCCTCATTGTCGGGATGAACAAAGTAGTCACAGATGTAGAATCCGGAGTTGCCCGCGTCAGAAACATCGCTTCCCCTGCAAATGCCGCTCGTCTCGGAACAAGAACTCCTTGTGGCGCAGTCGGACATTGTGGCAACTGCAATTCTCCTGACTGTATGTGCTGTCAGGTTGTCATTACAAGACACTCCAGACACACCGGAAGAATCAAAGTTATCTTAGTTGGCGAAGAATTAGGTTATTAAGAATTTCTTAAAGGGGACGTAGTAAAATTGAATTTTACTACGTCCCCTTTTGAATGTTTTAACAATATTTTTGAATGATTTCCTGCATTTTATCAAACTGCTGTTCCATCTCGTCCACCAGTTGAACTGTGTGCGGGCGCGAACCAGATTGTGTTCCGGATACGCTGTTTTAAAGTAAGTGTCTCCCTGAAGATAATCTGTCAGGAAACGGATTCCACACTCTAATGTCATCAGTCTTGCCCCCCAAGGCAAGCTTTCTTTTTCTTCCTGTGTCAACACATCACCAGTACCTTCCAAATAGCCTTTTACATATGTGTCATACAGAGAAATATCAAAGTGAACCAAATCCAGATCCTTCTCATCTTCCGCCGCTGTGGCAGCGCCAAAGCGAATCGAATCTCCGAAGTCATTTGCTGCAAGACCAGGCATAATTGTATCTAAATCAATAATACAAAGTCCTTTTCCAGTCTTGGCATCAAATAAAATATTATTTAATTTTGTATCATTATGTGTAACACGCAACGGAAGTGTTCCCTCTTCCTGCTGTTTTACAAGCACTCCACAGTCCTCTTTTCTATTTAATGCAAACTCAATTTCTTTCTTGCAGGAAGCTGCTCTGTTCTTAATATCACGCTTTAACGACATCTGGAATGCCTCAAATCGTTTTACCGTATTGTGGAAATCCGGGATTGTCTCATTCAACTCAGATGCCGGATAATTGCCAAGCTGTTTTAAGAAATGTCCGAAACTGTTTCCTGACTGATAGAACTGTTCCGGTTTCTCCACAGACTGGAAACATACCGAATCATGGATGAAGTGATAGCTTCTCCAAGGTTGTCCCTCGTTATCCTCAAAATATGTACATCCATTCTTTGTTTTAATCGCAGCAAGTGTCTCCCTATCCGGATCACCGCCTTCTTCTCGAATCACATTTCTCAAATACTCAGTCACACGAAATATTTTCCATAACTCCGGCAGGATCTTTGAATACATTGTTATTTACTCTCTGCAAAATATAACACAACTCATCTTCTCCATCTACCGGCATATATACTGCATATGTCTCATTGATATGTCCTTCACCAAATGGCTTTACATAGCTGCACTGTGTTCCAAAACCAAACGCATACAATGCATCTTCAAGATTTCTGTTCTTGCCTACTCCATCTATCTTTCTTCTAGTCGAAAATACAACTTCGCCCTCTTCTACTTTTCTCTTTGACTCAATTGTACAGTTCGCCTTTACCACACTTCCAAGACCGATATGTGCGCCGCATCCCACAAAAGAATCATGGTCCACTACAGCTCCACTGTTTACCAAAACACCATGCTCAATCACAGTATTTGTATTCACTACCGCATTCTGCATAATAAAACTTCCCTCGCCAATCTTTGCACTCGGGCTTACTACTGCAGACGGATGAATAATTGCCGGAACATTGTATCCAGCCTCCATCAATTGTTCTGTCCAATACAGACGCATTCCATTATCCCCAAGACCTGCCACTGCAGTGTCATACTTTTCCAGAAATGCTTTGTAATCACAGCATTTCCCTATAATATCTGTTCCTATAACAGCATCATCTAAAAAGACAACCTCTTCATATCCAAGTATTTTTGCCGTCTCCTGAATCATATGACCAAATCCGCCAGCACCTAAAATCAATAAATTCTTCATCGTAATCTTCTATGAGCAAATCCGCTCATGCTTCCCCTTTCACTATAATTTTTCTTCATTATAACATTTGTATCTGCTTCTGTCTCCCTTTTCATAAAATAATATTGGGTTTAGTTTTATTCATTTCATACCACTTATTGAGCGTATTGTAAACATACAACTTTTACGCTCAAAACATTTCTTAAAATTTTCAAACTCTTCGCCTTTTTCCCATCACCACCGCAAACACCACACCCACAGCCGTACTGATCGTTGTCGCCACAATCCCAGCACCTACAATCCCAGCAGGGTTCACACTTCCATATTGGCTGCGATATGCGATAATATTAATCGGTATCAACTGTAATGAGGAAATATTCAGGATTAAAAATGTACACATATCCCGGCTTGCAATTGTCTTATCCCGATTCGGGTTGATTTCCTGAAGACTCTTCATCGCCATTAATCCTGCCGGTGTCGCTGCCCAGCCAAGTCCCAGAAAATTAGCAATCATATTTGTTGTAATATGTTCATTCGCTTTATGCCCTCTTGGAATATCAGGGAACAAAATCCGCACAATCGGCTGGATTTTTCTCGATGCTGCCTTAATGATTCCTGCCTTTGTTGCTATTTCCATCAAACCGACCCAAAAAGACATCACTCCCATCATCGTAATACAAAGCGTCACTGCCTCCTTAGAAGAATCCAATGCCGCATTCGTAATTTCCGGCATCTTTCCGTTAAATGCTCCAAACAAAATTCCAATTACAATCATACCTGCCCAAAGGTAATTTAGCATCATTTCACCACATTTATTTTT
>ENA-OQJH01000604-OQJH01000604.1-human-gut-metagenome-genome-assembly--contig:-NODE-604-length-18776-cov-1.433964_pt1 | contig 18776 bp, 23 predicted proteins | sample MGYA00242597_ERZ504763 | MGnify/ENA primary metagenome ERZ504763 (study PRJEB26092, sample SAMD00036359) | human gut metagenome | host: Homo sapiens | study: EMG produced TPA metagenomics assembly of...
TAATCAGCTCTTCCTTGCGGAGGCGTTCCCAAGAAATTACGTCCCCACTTATCATTCATGAATTTTTCACGATTCCATTCTTTGATTGAATAAGGAGGATTTGCCAGAACAATGTCGAACTTACGAAGATGGCTGCCATCCAAGAATGCAGGATGCTCCAACGTATCTGCACATGCAATCGAAAAATCTTCAACTCCATTCAAATAAAGATTCATTCGTGCAATAGAAGAAGTCAAGCCATTCACCTCTTGTCCGAACACCTGTACACTCTGCCACTCTGCACCTTTGTTGCGAAGATAGTCTAAACATTTAACCAACATACCCCCGGAACCACAAGTTGGGTCATAAATGCTTTCATTCGGTTGTGGCTGCAGTATCTCAGCCATAAGTTGAACGACTGTTCTATTCGTATAGAACTCCTGAGCAGTATTTCCGGCATCATCGGCAAACTTTCCAACAAGGTATTCGTATGCCTGCCCCATCTCATCGGCAGGACAAGCCTTTAGGCTCAACGTATATTTAGAAAAATCCTCAATCAACGAAGTAATGATATTATCAGGCATCTTCGCCTTATTGGTCCAGCCATCCTTAGGTCCGAAAATACCTTCTAATCCTCCGATTTTTCTACCATCATTTCCTTAGCAGGATTGGCTTGCTCAATGGCAATAAATGCTTCGACTAATTTATTACCAACATTTTCCGTCACCTCACGAACATCTCTCCAGTGCGCACCATCAGGAATACGGATGGGGAGATCTTCTACTTGCATACCTGCATACTCAACTCCTCCTTCACATACAAAACCTTCAAACTGTTCATCATAAACATCGGAAATGCGTTTGAAAAAAAGCAAAGGGAAAATATACTCTTTATATCCAGCCGCATCAATCTGGCCACGCAAATGAGTGGCAGCTGCCCAAAGAAAACCTTTAAGTTCATCGAGCGTAATAGGGTCGTCCGGATGACGATATTGTTTTACTTTTTCTGCCATATTGATTATGCGTTAATGAGTAATGAAAATTCTTTCTCCAATCGCTTCACATCTTCGTATGCTTGTTTGAACTCAGCCAACACTTCCACATAAGGACGAATTTCCTCCTTGTGGTAAACCACATAGCGATTGGGCGAAAGATTATACTCTTTATCTCTTATCTCCTGCAATGTAACGATTCGAGAATAGTCCTCTTCATCGGAGTAATTTTGATAAAGTGAATATAACCTATCTATATCATTCTCTTCTAAAATATTCTGCGCTCTCTTTTGAGTTAGAATTTTGGAACCATCTATCATCAAAATCCGTCCGGAATGATGAGCCGGTTTCATCCTTCGTATTATCAAGAAACACGGAGATAGTCCAGTTCCATAAAACAATTTATCTCCTAATGTAACAACGGCTTCTATCAAATCACTTTCCACTAATTGCTTCCGTATTTCTGCTTCTTGATTTCCACGAAACAGAATGCCTTGTGGCATTACAACAGCCATACGCCCCTTGCCAGAGGACATAGAACATATCATATGCTGAATCCACGCATAGTCACCACAACTATCACTCGGTGTGCCATAGATATTGCGCTTATATTTATCTGACTCCATTCCGTTGCTCCCAATTTCAAGAGAAAATGGAGGGTTTGCTATAACACAATCGAATTTGGCGATATTACCACCTTGAAGAATTTTTGGGTCTCTCAATGTGTCGCCTTGCATTACATTAAAATCAGATGCACCATGCAGGAATAGATTCATTTTAGCAATGGCCGCATTCACAACATTCTTCTCTTGTCCGAATATACTTCCACAGCAAAGAGAATCATCGTGCATATATCGTATAGCTTCGATAAGCATTCCTCCACTACCACAAGCAGGATCATATACAGTTTCCCCCGGTTGCGGATCAAGAATATGCACTAATAATCTCACAACAGAACGAGGAGTATAAAACTCTCCGGCCTGGGCCTTACTGTCATCAGCAAACTTCTTTAATAGTATCTCGTAGGCATCACCCATTAAATCTGCAGGATAATCCTTATTACCAAGTTTTCGTTTTGATAGATGTTCTATCAGGTCACGAATCTTACTGTCATTGAGAATTGCCTTATTAGTCCATTTCTGAGATGAAAACATAGATAGCACCCCATACAATGTATCTGGGTTTGCTATCTCTATCTGTCTCATAGCACCAACTATGGCTGCTCCAAGATTTTCTGTACGTTCTCGGACTTCTTGCCAATGACAACCATCAGGAATAACAAAACGATGTTGCTCTGGCAGAGATGCATACTCCTTATCACCACCACTTGATATTAAAGCTTCTTCTGTTTCTTCATCATAAACATCAGATATCCGCTTGTAATAAAGCAAAGGCGTGATATAATCTTTAAAATTATCCTGGCTTACAGGACCGCGTATTATATTACAGGCCTCAAACAAGAAATTATATAAGTCCTGTGCGCCTGTAAGCTCTTTATTTATTGTTTTTTTGCCATCTAATAACTCTGTCAAATAGTGAATTTGAGATTCCTTTATTTCATTAACTCAACAACATCTTCCGGCAACACCACATTCTCGGAATCACCTTTCGGAGCGTTCTTAAGGAACAGCACCGGAACGATGGTGTAGTTCTTGGCAAACGGCAGCAGATTAGCTTTGCGGAGAAGTGCAGCAGTTAGCTGTTTACCATTCTCCTTATTGTCCACTTGCATTCGCCAACCAGCAGATACTTTTTGTCAAGCGATTCGGCCATAACATCGAACTCGACTTGTTCCGGCTTCTTGTCCTCATTGAGAACAGAACCCCACCAGCGTTTTACCTTGCCATAACCACTCCATTGACAAGATTTCCTGTTACGGCATCCCGACATAATTTTTCCCATTGCATACTCACATACTCCGATAAATGAGCAGTCAAAGCCTGTTCTATTGGCAAACGACGACCAAGCTCGATGAACGAACGATTAGGTACGACAAACTGATAATAAAATGCCATAAACGGATCGGCTATCTTGTAAAGACTCTTTTCGCATTCTTTTCATCAATCCCAAACGGAACATCTTTCTCCAAAAATCCGAGATCAATAAGTTTCTTCAATGGACGCGACAGGTTGGTTGCAGGCTCATTGCATCTTGCGGCAATCTCAGAAAGCCGATTTGCACCAGTACCGATATAAGACATTATCGTCGAAGTCTTAACAATATCCTTTACATCGTCCTGAAACAATTTTATCGGTTCTTCGTAAAGAGTTCCATTTACAGAAGGATATTGTGCCACAAAGCATCATTAAGTGAATTTTGGTTTTCCCTTAGTTCCCAATAACGCGGCACACCTCCCCAAACAGCATATTCTTCAATGGCATTCATCGCATCAAGCTCAAAGCCTCTTGAATATATGGCAAACGTATCGGTGCAAGTTTCATGATCTCATCAGCACGACCATAGAGAGGTGCAGTAGAATCAAGAAACAATCCATACATCATATTTTGTGACGAACCGCAAAGCACAAGATTATACTTCAACTGCTTTTCATCAACCAGTTTTTGTAGCACAGACGGCAGTTCAGAAGATTGCTCTACAAGATACGGAAACTCATCCAAACATAAAGTAAAACGCTTGTCTGTTCGATAATTGACCGCACGAAACATAGATTCCCAATCCGGATATGTCAGTTTGTCGAAATCCGGGAACACTTGTGCTATTACTTTTGCAAGCAATACTCTCTGATGTTGCCCTTCAGAACGGTCAGCAAGGAAGTAAACATCATTTTCTGACAACACTCTTTTAATGAGCGTTGACTTACCCAGCCGTCTGCGACCGTACATCACGACTAGCGAGGATTTCTCTCTCGCAAGAGCATCTTTCAGTCGTGCTGCTTCATCTATTCTATCAACGAATTTCATACGCCTTATTTATTATGCAATACAAACATAATGTTTTTATAGCATAACGCAAAATTTTGAGCCATGTTTTTTATTCCAACAGAAGAATTTGCAACTTATGTACTAGGAGAATATGCACTCTATTCCTTTTTTGAAGCTCGCCTCCTTGTCTTCAGACTCAAATCCTGCAAAGCTTTTCCCAGTTTGTCTTCTTTGGCCAGCCACAGGATATCATCGTCAAGCTGCAAGGCATACAGCACTCGCAAGTAGATTCCGATTGCTACTGTTGATGCACCTTTCTCTATTCGGGACACAGTCAACGGAGAGCAAGTAGCACGTTCTGCAATCTGAGCCACACTCAAATTTCTGCGTAAACGAGCTAATTTAATCTGTTCTCCCACAACCGACATTTTCTGCTCCAATTTTCGGGGCAGTTTGGTTCCCATTGTATTCTTTGTCATATCTTTATCTATTTAAGGTGCAAAGCGACCGTGTCGATAACTTTACCATAGTCAATCTATCATATAATATGCAAAGATGACACTTTTGATTTGCTTAATGATATATTACACATACAATATCTGACATTTTTCAGTCAACATCGGAAAAAATCCAGTCTTTAGACGCATATTCCTTTTCAAACTCTGCCAAATCTTCCTTTATACGCTCACGAAAATTCTCTTCGCTATCATCGCCACTCATCATCCAATCTACGCGAGTTGCATATATTCTCTGCTATACGAATTTGCCGATATGCTCCTTCGTTACATTTATCGTTTCATCTGACAGTTCCAATACATCAGCATCATCTGGATAGCGGTCATAATAACAATGATGAATCGAGTATAATACCGGAATTCGTTCACCGTCAGAAGTACCAGACATATATCGCGTTGTTGATTGGAATATTACTCCATCTACGAAAAAATGCTGCTCTGAATATTTTTGTTCTGCCTTGACGATAGTTTTATCTGTCAGAAGAAAAGATTCCGCATCTTCATAACTGGCAAAACCCATATAGCTATGGTATGAAACAAAGCTATCTTTCTCGTAAATAGTCCAATAATCTTTATGTATCTTCTCCGGCTTTGGTTGTAAAGCTCTCGCAATATCACGCTCGATAGAATTAGCTATCTCTCCGAAGGCAATCATATGCCGATTAAAATATCCGCCACTCATGGTTATTTCTACTTCATTAAATCCACATTTTCCTTGTTTTTAAACTCAAGTTCTGTAAAACTTTCTCTAAAATTGTCTTCTTTGGCAAGCCTTAGAATCTCATCACCAAGTTGAAAAGTACACCGTATGCAAAGATAGATTTCAATTGCCTCCGTCATACGCCTTTCTATATTTGCCAAATAACCTCAGAAGTTTTTCATATAGCTTCTTATAGCACCTTCAACCTTGAATCCCGTATTTTCTATAATATTGCCTCTAAAAATCAAGTGCAGTCTGTACACGGTCTTTGCCAGGGAGATCAAGAAGCACAATGCCGTCAAAGCTGAATTTTTTTTCAACATCCCTAAACCAACTGTATGCTCTTCTGCGTCTGAAATAGTTTCAAAACGATCTCCAAACTTCTAGTAACTTTCTGTCTTTTGTCCCTTATGCCAATCTCCCAACCTTTTGGATAGCATTCCATATACATGGCATCAGATTCCGAACCCTCAGTCCTTATGTACAAAGCACCGTGTTCCGCATTGTCACTCCAATCACTGAGTTCGTATTCATGACTCCCCCCACTTTCATATAGTTTACGCACTGTGTATGCATATGGGTCAGTATTATATCCCTGCCATGGTTTCGTTTTTGGAGATTTAATGGTCCATACAGTAAATTCATTATCTGCATCATGCCTGAAATAGTGGCGCATCACACCTTCTTTATTTGCTTCTACAAATTCTTTATAGTTCACCATATAATAGGCCATGCTGTCATAAGAATAACGTATAGGGCTATCATCGTTCATCAAATGCGTAAAAGCTTCAACTGCATTATCAAACCTCTATCATCTTTACCTATTGTGAGGAGATAATCCCATCTTCCCGTCATACCGAAAAACCAGCAGTCCACATATGGCCTGATCCCATTGAAACCGCAGCTACAAGGCTTTGGACCCTTTCAGTATCGCTCATAGCCCAGAAACCATAGAATCTCTTTATGTAGCTTTCTGTATCAGTACAACTTATTATAGAAGGCATTAAAAGTCCGAATGAATAATAAAGAGGACGACACGTGGACAGTTCCCTGATAATATCAAAATTCGGCTTATCATATAATCTGCATTTGACGCGCTCATCCTCAAGAGATTTTTCAGTTGTTCCCAGTAGGGTTTCAAACATATTCGTTGCAGTAGAGAGTTTACGCGAAATATTGTCAGCCTCATGGAAATCCGCTAAACGGGCATTCGCTCCAACAGAATATCCGTTGGTAAGACGCTGTCTTCTTCCTCTGACCCAACCAGTCATTACCCTCAAGTAGTCTGTAGAAGCAACTATGTCAGAATCTGGCAAAAGTTCCTCAGAATGGGAAAGCATCCACTGAAAGAAACTCCACAAGATAATCTGAAATGCAATATCCATATCAGTTCCCATTTCTAGACATGTTGAGACAAGGTCTATATTATAGTCAAACAGATTGACCTTATGTCTCTCCTCCTCTTTCTCCAGACGTGCAGTAGAAGATGTTGCAATAAAATAACGCGACATGAAAGTACCAAAATCCTCGTACCTCTTGTAGATACCTACAAGCAGATCAAGAATCCTGAACAGCTTTATCACATTCTCCTTATCCTTATACACTTCAAGCCTTGAACGGTCTATTTCATATGTATAAAGATCCTTCATATTTTTCAGTCCACTGTTTTTATAAACAGTCTCTGCATCCGGCATAGTGGCAAACATGAGGAATTGCGACACATAGTCAAGCAGTTCATGAACCATTCATCAATGGACGGATACAAGATCTTCTTCTTTTCCTCCTCGCTTTTTGCCTGCCAGCGGCTATACGCCTTCGGCCAGAGCATATCACACCAGTCATGTTCGATTGAATATTCAAAGTATTCTTTCAAGGTAGGCGTATCCGGCATTCCCGGAATATCACCGAACTGATATTTTACGTTCTTGAAATTGATTCCCAGAAAATCTTCGAATTCCGCTTTCCAGTTTTCGAATGGAGTAAGCAATTTACCTCTGGCGTTCATCTTGACATACAAGTCGTCATTTAGGTCTAAATTCTCCATATCAAGGTTCTCAAACTCAAACGGTGAATCATTGAAGAATGTATCTGCCATATCCTCTATATGTCTTTATACGGTTCCGATCCAAGCACAAAATCAGCCTTATCAAGAAATTCAAGCATGGAATTTATGGAAGAATCCAACTTCCATGATTCAGAGAACCATCCTGGAACATTTTTTATGTAATCCGATATGGAAGGTACATACTTTTCCGGCAGTTTGAATTCATGCATAAGCTTGCAGAACTGCTCTGTTGACGGACGTGATGTATATGTAAGCGGCTTCAGGCAACCGGAATATTTAAGGCCACACTTCTGGTTCAGCAACCAGCCTATAAGAGCAAGTGTAGTTAGCCTCTGCTGCCCGTCCACCGGTTGGAAATATGGTTCAGACGTTTTTTGTCATATCCGTTGATCCATATATGAAATGCAATTCACACGTTTCCCGGTTCAGTAAGGCATCAAGCAGTTTTTTGATGAACTTGTCACGCTTTTCGAAGTTTACATCTGCTCCCTGTACGTAGTCACGTTGGATTATAGGAATAGCTACACCGTTTCTGGCGGCGAACTTATTGTATTTTTCTGTATTCTTGTTGAGCATATTCTCGTTTATTTTGAGGTGTAATAATTATATACTTCTTCAATAACTCTAAAATAGTTGTTCCTGTCTTCCGGACGCCATAAACGCATATCACCAGGAGAGCATCTGGAATACTCTTTACAAAACACCTTGCGTGTTGACGGAGGTGCATAAGTACCATTTGGGGTAGACGGATCAGAAATGTCACACCTGTCATGGCGGTCCATAAGAATGGAGCGTTTCCTGTCCAATAGATAATTCTGTAAGGCCGAGTTTGTCTCTTTGTCAACCAGGGCCAGATTTCTAATACTATGCATCTCATTCTGGTTTATCCCGGCCAGGTCACCGAAAAATCCGTCTAGGATTCTGGCATTGCGCTCTAGTTCGTTGTGGTTGTAATCATCAAAATAGTTTTTCTTGTCAGATGTCAAAGTCTTCAAAACGCTAATGGCCTTCTCTACTTCCGCTCTCTTCACAGCTACCCGTGAATTCAGGTCCATGGAGTCAGAATTCTGCCATCAGTCGCCTCGTTCTGTAGCAAGGTGCGTAATTCAGCATCATCAAGTTTTTTGAAATCCTCACTTCTCCTTTCAAACCACATTCTGAAATCCTGGTAATTGATATCAGAGGTAATGTTTTGCGGATGGATATGTTCAAGCGATGTCACATTGAATATCTCAAATAAATGAAACGCAAACCGCTTTTCTTCCGCATTGTCATTTATCGCTTCTTGAACATTAAGCACTTTCAACACTTTTATTATGGCTTCGTTGTGTTCATCATACCTGAGGCCTTCAAGAGTAATATCCTTCCCCAGTCTGACAAGTCTGCCCACCTCCTTCTCCAGTTTGTCGGTAAATTGCGGTCTATCAATTGGAGTTCCGTTTTCATCTACTGATAGTTTATAGATATACTCTACAAAATCTCTGCGTTTCCGTTGCTTCCCGATTTGCAGTATACGGCAGAGCCCTATCAGATGATACCAATGCCTGTTGGAATACCAGTTGCATACAAGATTGAAAATTGTCTGGATCCTTTTCCATACATCTTCTACCGTATTACTGTTATTGTCATTCCTCCTAAGATATTCATTGATTACCTGATAATTGAAGTCATCTCTGAAATCTTTGGACTCCTTGCGTTCCACGGGTCTGTTGCCGTCTACGTTGCTCATTTCATTATTCAGTCTGTCTGCTACAAAATCAAGGACAAGTTCCATGTGGGACAATGTGCCGTCATTCGATTCGGCGAGCATAGACCATAAATAAGGATTCTGTAATGCATGTTCCATTGAGTCCCACTCAAGCGCTCTGCGATATGATGCGCCCCTGCTATAATGCCCAGATGAATTTGTATTCCTTTCCTGCAGCAACAAAGCCTTGACAAGCTCCGTCGAGGTCAGCGGTATCTTTCCATAGTTAAGTTCACGGAAAGCCTTGTGTGCTTCCCTGCTGTTGATTTCGTACCATATTACTCGGACATCGTTTTGTTCCTCATCCCCATCCGGCATCATTGCAAAGATATCTCGAATTTTTCCTTTATATCTATCATGTCCATCTCTTGAAAACCACACTACAATTGTAGAGTATGCTTTTTTCACATAGAAATTGTCTATGTTATCAATAAACTTCTTATCATCCTCCATGAATTCAAGTTTGTCCAGATATCCATTCTGGACATCTCTACTGGGAAGAGAAAATGTATATACCGGATATTCATAATCACTGTTTTTCGACAAATAATGCATGAGGATATATATCGTTGTAAGGCGTTGCTGACCATCGACTACAAAATACGTATCGGCATTTTCGGGATGTCTTACTACTGTAATGGGCTGAAGGCAATAGTATGGTTCATGGCCTTCATTATTACGATTCCTTTTTGTCTTCAGAGATTTTACAAAATCCAACAGGTCATCAAGAAGTTCCTCTACTTGACGTGATTCCCAACGATATCCACGTTGGTACGGCGGTATAATGAAATGCATTTCTAGCAATTCATGAAACGGTTTTAGTACAAGAGACATATACTATGGTTTTTAATAGTTATTACAAAATTATTACTTCAATACTCTTCAAAATCTCAATAGCTTTTTTCTCGTTCAAGCCAGCTTTAACCGCAACGGCTATAATATCTTCTTTCGTTGGCTCAATTTTGTCATTAATTGAAGTTGTTCGGAAGCCATTTATGCCATCACTTGGCAAAAGGTCGAATGCCGGAGCAAAATGCCAATCGCCATCACGATAGATGAAAGCAAAATTCTTGGCGTGGTCATCTTTGTTATCAATCAAGTAGTTGAATACCATAAGACGATACACTTTCCACATTTCCGCCACGCTATGCGTCAAAACTGCGCATACTTGAAAGATATGAGTATAGTCTATGCTTGGCAAACGATAGTCCGCCCGATTAGTCCAGCTACACTAACAACATGCAATTTGCCGCTTGGGGTACGGTCAAAAACGCTCAACTCCGAAATATTTTTCCTCAAACAATCGTGTTTCTGGCATTTCAATTCCGCATTTCTTTGCAAGAAGCGAATAATTGTACTCATCAACACCGATACGTTTGAATCTCTCTTCGCACGAAACTTAACCATCCATTCTTTATCTTCAAAGCGAGTGAATATTTTCGGACGGGCACCACCGGGAGAACCGCCTCTATATTGAAACTCCTCGATTCCCTCACCTGTATAATCTTCACTATCAAGAATCTGTTCAGCGTTCAATGCCAACTTCTCGAAATCCGCATACTCTTGTTTTGATACAACACTTTTGTCAGGACGAAACTCCAACGCACCACGTCCAGTCGAACCGACCAATGCAAGACGGTCAAGCAATGATAATGTATGGGGATTTATTCCATTCTGTTGCAAATATCTATCAAGAATCAACACCCCCCAACCGTCAGGCAAGCAATCATCAAAAACACCGAATTCGCCTTCAAACGGACGAGGTTTTTGCTATAAATACCCCGCTGCGTAATGGCAATTCAAATGGAGATATAGAGAAGCCTGTATTGAGCCATTCAGCCGAATACTCAAATGCACATAATCCCTCTTTGGTCAAAGCCAACGACCGACCAAACGATTATCATAAATGACTTCTATCTGTTTTATGCTATTCAGTTTTTTCCTTCTTTTAAAGTATATGACAATAGAGAAACCGCATTTTTCAAAACCCTATTATCACGATAAATGTATTCATCAAATAAATCAAGTATCTCATTCATAGCATCCTCATTCTCATCCTGACTCAGTTTTTTATATATCTCAAGTAAAATTTCAACTATTTCATCATCGACCATATTTACACCATCTATGTCAGAATACCTCTGAGAGGAGATGAATTTATAAGACTGGACGGGATAAACTGGAATACATTTCTTTACATATTCTAGCTGATTATATATTTCTCTATCCTTCTTACCCATATTGGTCTTGACAATACCGCAGTACCAGTCAAAAGCCTCAATTGGGAGGGAATTACAATACCATAAGTACGCATTTACAACTTTTTCCCTATTGTCCATTGCATATCGTTCTAGATACTTCATGCTTAAATCTCGGTATTCAGCATACACATATGACTTCATGGCAATCTCAACGATTTTTGCTACAATATCCTCATTATCAACAGCAAGTATTTTCTCAAGTCGATCTTCACATTCCTCTGAATTCTGTCCCCCTACCGCACCATAAAAATATATCTGAACGAGTAATTCATGGCTTGAAAAATCATGCTCAATACAATTGATATAATTACTTACTACATCATTCTTATGGTAAAAGCACCATTGTATTGCATTTGCTCGAATATATAATGCTTCGGGGCCCATACCAGAAAGAAGAGGTTTCAGCATCCGGAAATATAGTTCTTCATCAAAATAGCTTTCCGTATTAAGGTAATAAAGTGGCATAGTTTTCACACAGTCGTGCAAGATCGAACAGCAATTGGTGAAGACTCGTAAATTTCCAATCTACGCGACGGTATCGTACACATATGCACTAATAATTCAGCAGCACGACCTTGATACGAATTCATACCCCTTGTAAGTAAGTCAGATGCTCGCCTACTCATATCCATGTTTCTATCCTCATCTATAACTAAACTATCATTCTCAGCAAAAGAATCAATAGTAAGAGTTTTGCATAACTGCATGATTCCATCAATATGCCTATTTTCCTCTTTAATATAGTACTCAACAATTTGGCTAAACGTATAGCTATCTAACTTGGCAAACACTTCTGTGATGTACAGCTCCGCCAAATTCCAAAGAGAATTAGGATTGATTCCGCCAGCAAGAAGACCTTCAAGACCGGCAACTTATACATATCCGAAATATCAGCCATAGTGCTTATTTCCAATACAAAATCGTAAAACTTATTAGGCTCAGAGGTCACACACTTTTTAAAAGCATCAGCATGTTCTCTTAGCTGATAGGATTTCTACCTTCACGCCATTTATATTCTCCAAGTTTCAGAAATGAACTCAGCCAGTTCGAAATCGGCCATCTTCCATATTTTTCACTACTTACAACACCACCACAAAAATGTCCTACAATAACAGAATGATCAGGCTTTTCAACTTCATATCGTCTTCCAAATCTGCGCATAAGTTCTTGATAACATCTCTTCATTTCCGGAATCATAAGGTCTTCTGGCAATGTATTGCATATCAGTACCCATTTGTTCCACCATAAATGAGGACATAGGAATCGACTCCACTTCTTGCAGCATCGTATTTAAAATCGAATTCAGACTTATAAGATAACAATAATCTCTGATACAACTCTGCATCGTTTTCGTTCAATGTATCATACCAAGCTCTAAGCATTTTCAAAAGAAAAAACTCTACATCTCCGTGAAGATATCTTTCGATTTCCTCACTGTTCTCCAAGAGAGGACGAATCAAATTATCATACAATTTTGGAGCTACTGCCATAGCAGTAAAAGCCATAGATAATGTTGTCTCATTTTTCAGTGACAAAAGGTCTATAACGAGTGGGCGCACAATAGTTTCATCTGGCGAATAGCGAATCAAAAGGTCTTCGTATATCTTCAGCAGTTTTCCGTTACTAGTCTCCATATCAATCCTGTAGAATGCTTTTGTTGTTGAAAAACCATAATAGCCATTTTGCGCTGTTTTATATACCGTTTTGCAAATGCAATTGTGCAGTACTCTGAGCATTTCCTTCGAGTATTCAATAGACAGTTTGGGGCATAATACTTTCGCCAACTCATATTGATCATGTTTATTACATGAGTCTTCAGACATAAAACAATCTATAATCAGTTTCTCTGTCTCCTCCAAAGCAAATTTACTGTTGCTTTGAATTGCATCCTGAATTATATTGATGACAAAAAAAGCGTTTTGTGATTTTGTTTCAGCGTATGCTTTGAGAACACAAGATTGACCATAGTCGTTATGTTCTCTCAAATTATATGCAATAGCTAATAATCTTTGATTCCTGATCTTGTATTTGATTAAATCATACATACACATCTTCTGGATTACGGAAAGCATAGCGGGATAAACATACCATGATTGGGAAAAACACTTCATCGGTCTTCCTGAGTTCAGGCATCATTCTGTTCAAAATATTTCGGATAGTTGGAAACCAACTTATTGAACTTACTCCTCGAAGGAAATATCCCAACATTTTTCTATCTTTCTGATAGACCTCGGTAATAAGAAGTTTTTCACCACAGGATGGATTATTTACAAAAGCTAATACCGATAATGTTAATAGTTTTAGATGAAGTCTAATATCCGAATCCATGAGGATACTACGAGCTTCTTCAACGAATTTGATGATATCATGCCCCCGTTTAAAATCAAGAACGGCCTTAACCATTGATCTCATTTCCAAGCCCTGAATCTCTTTTTTGATATCAGTTGCAAACAGACTATTATTTTCAGAATAATGACGGGCAAGAGTATATTCATAGAAAGATTGATGGAAGAATGAAACAGCACATCCCTCACGCCGGATAAGACCATTGCTTGCCAGATACTCGTAAGCTTGTTTCTGACTGGAGGTTGGTGCAAACTGAGGATTCAAGGTTCCAGCCTTACGTATTGTTTCAGCAATCTTATACATCAACTGTTCCCTTATTTCCACATCATATTGTGAGGATGAATCCAAAATGATAGTGTCCCATAGGGCATCGTAAAGTTCTATCTGACTATTGAAGTTTATTCTTGATTTATTCCGCTGAAACAAAATAGAAAATGAATTCAGAACCTGAACTGTTCTGAGTATTTTAGCCGTCACACAATCTACTTTCTTGCTAAGCCCTTCTTCCAGTTTATCAAGTGCCATGGCAACCTCCTCATCGGACAGTTCTCCTATCTCAATAATTGTGGATTTATCCTTAAGGCTATTTAAAATAGAATCATATTCAAGATCATATTTACGACACGAAACAACAGCTTTAACATTAGTCCAATCTTCCAGTGATGATAGTACTGCCATCATCATATTTAAGTGTGTTCTATCGTTAGTGAGAGATTGAGACAGTGCATCGATTTGATCTATAATCAGAATCACGTTCTCAGCTGATGCACTGTAATATGCCAATGTATCACGCAATTCGCCTAAGTGATAGGATTACCATTATCATCAATAGAATCAGCTTTAATGCATAAATACTTGATACCATCATTCCGGTTCTTAGAAATCAGTTCTTTTAATACAGCTGACTTACCTACTCCGGCATCACCTGCAAGAAGACAAATGGATTTCTCATTTCTGCTGATATCTTTCGTAATCCATTGCATTACTTCATCAACCTGATACCTATATATATGGGAATCTTTTACACCGTGTAATTCAGAGGAAATGAGATTAAGCACATCCTTTGTTTTGAAGCAAACTGATCTGCCAATTTTCGGTCATCCTTAATGGAATCCATTTTCTTTTATATAGTTCACGCCAAAGTTCAATAGTTTCTTTACATTGTTTTCTGAGCATTTTCACTATCAAGAAAATGATATCTTGCTGTATTTTGTATGTGATCTGACTTATTTCTAAATTCTTCTATTGAAGTTTCGCTAATATTTCTCCAATAAATTTTTTTGTGCTCATAATCACAAGCAATAAATAAGACAAGTTCACCTTTATGTCGTTCTGCATATGCATAAATCGACTGAGGAATGTCATAATATACATCCCCATTTTTCTCTGGATAAGTAAGATGTTTAACTTGAACCACAACCTTTTCTCTTGCGGTACCATCAGGACACAGAATATCAAGATATCCATCAATATTCGGCAAGGTACCGCCTTCTTGAAGCTGAGAACAGTCAACCAAGTCATCCGGAAAGATATCTTTCAAAAACCGAATTGAACGGCTATCCAATTTACTGGATTCAGTAACATTAACATTTGGAATTAGTTCCCTATCGCTCATAATTAAAGGCCATTTTCTTGAATATATTTTAGAAAATTGCTCGTTGTCCTCAACAAGGCCAAACGACCGACCAAACGATTGTCATAAATGATTTCTATCTGCTTTATGCTATTCATTTTCTTCCCTCTTTTACGTATAACACTTTGCTCATTCAATACATCATCTAATGACTGATATTGCTTCTGCGCAAAAAGAGCATCAAAATCAGAAAGCGCATTCAAAGCAAAGCCTACTTGAAGCAATCCTCTTAATGAAATCTCTCCCGTCTGCTCAAATCTGCGATAAGTAGCAAACTTGACTCCTGCTCTTGCTGCCAATCCTTCTTGAGTTAAGTCCAATTCAAGTCTCCGAACCTTGACTCTTGCTGCAATTTGCAAAGCAATATCACTGGGACTTGAAACATTAAAAGCTATTATATTATTCATAGTTTACATATCTGCCAATCAACAAACAAAATATTATTCAATACAAAAATAAGACTTATTCCTGAATATACCACCAAATTCAGAATTTATTTGCACCTCAAAATGAAAATCAACTTTACTTTATCTCCGTATTCATATATACGTACATTAAAGTAAAGCTAACAGAGGGAGAGAAAAAAAAATGGCTTCGCCAAAGCCGAACCGAACTATATCTGCCGACTTTCTTTTTTTGGCTGCAAAGACACAGAAATCCTGCTCACAAAACAGACATGATTCGAGCTATTGTAAGACACAAGAGCCAACCCCAAAATCCGTAAACCATCTCTGATTTTGCAACTCGAATCGGCGAAATAATCACCGATATGCCTTATCTTCGCGAACCGGAGGTTCGGAGCAAAAGAGAGCCATTTTTCTCTTTTTCCCTTCGTTTGAAGACAAACTAAGGTTAAAAACGTTAAATCTTCGATTTTCGGCAAAAAAAACAAGTAAATTTTTGAGCAGTCTATCTTTTAAGCCGTAAACTATTGATAATCAATTAGCATAATATGCTGCATCGGAAAGTAAGTGGTGGTTACCAACAATTAGCATCTATCATCAACGATTATTAAGGCGTTCATTTTGAGCGCCTTTCTTTTTAGCCTTATAAGCGATGGTTATCGTTTATAGGGCTTTTTCAGCTCATTTTTGTACCGCATTTGTTGCTCGCTTGTTACTCTCCGATTTTAGGTCGGAAAGGTCGTGGAGAAAGTTTACTATGGTTGACTATGATTTACGATAGTTGAACAAAATGGAGAAATTACAAGAGAAATAAACCTCTAAAAGTAACGAATATGGCAACAAGTAAAATGAAAATCAAGAAGGTATGTGAATGGTGTGGCACAACATTCTATGCCCAAAAGTTAACGACACGCTTCTGTTCTCATCGGTGCAATAATCTTGCATATAAAGAAGCGGTGCGGCAGAAGAGAATACAAGAAATAGAAACCAAAGTCCAAACGGTAATCAGTGAACAACCCATATCCTATTTCAAGGATAAAGAATATCTATCATTCAAGGAGGTTGCAACTTTATTGGGGCTGAGCAAACAAGCCGTATATAAAATGGTATATGCCACATTATGAGAACGTGCCGTTTGAGGTGCCGGATAATTGGGTGTGGATGACATTGGGAGAAGTAGGCACTTGGCAATCAGGTGGAACTCCTAGTCGTTCAAACAAAACATATTATGGTGGAAATATACCTTGGCTTAAAACCGGAGATTTAAATGATGGTTTGATTTCGGATATCCCAGAAAGTATAACAGAGGAAGCTGTCGCAAACTCTTCTGCTAAAATTAATCCAGCAGGGAGTGTGTTAATTGCGATGTATGGTGCAACAATTGGGAAATTAGGAATACTTACATTTCCTGCTACCACTAATCAAGCATGTTGCGCTTGTATCGAGTTTAATGCCATTACTCAATTATATCTCTTCTATTTCTTATTGTCGCAAAGAAATGGGTTTATCGCAAAAGGTGGCGGCGGAGCGCAACCCAATATATCAAAAGAAATAATCGTAAACACCTTTATTCCTTTACCACCCCTTTCCGAGCAACAGCGCATTGTAATGGAAATAGAAAATGGTTTGCCTTGATTGACCAAGTAGAGCAAGGCAAAGCCGATTTGCAAAACACAATCAAACAAACCAAAAGCAAAATCCTCGACCTCGCCATTCACGGCAAACTCGTACCGCAAGACCCGAATGACGAGCCAGCCATCAAACTCTTGAAGCGCATAAATCCCGACTTCACACCTTGTGATAACGGGCATAGTAGGAAGTTGCCGCAAGCTGGTACTCGGTAACTGCCAATGATGTCTGTTCAATAATAGGAGGAGTTTCATATAATAAAGCCGATATTCAAGATACAGGTATAAGAGTATTACGAGGCGGCAATATACAGAACGGGAAAGTCATTGATTGTTTTGATGATGTATTCATATCCCTTTCATATCAAAATAATGATAATCAAGTACAGCGTGGGGATATTATCGTTGTCGCTTCTACTGGAAGCCAAACATTGATTGGGAAACTGGTTTTGCTGATAGGGATATTCCTAAAACACAAATCGGAGCTTTTCTTCGAATTGTGAGACCAAAACAGAAAACCTTGTCACCTATATACGTCTTATATTCCAACTGATGCCTACAAAGATTACATTAGGAATGTAGCAAAAGGTTCTAATATTAATAATGTGAAGAATGCTCATCTGCAAAATTTTCAAATTTGTTTACCTCCATTAGAAGAGCAACAACGCATAGTTCAAAAGATAGAAGAACTGTTCTCATCCCTTGATGATATTCTAACAGCCTTAGAAGTGTAATTAATTACACTTCTAAGGATAGATAAAACTTACCAGTTACTACTTTGTCCACAATTTTTTGCTGTTCACTAGCTGTTCGACGGAGATAGATACGAGTAGTCTCAATACTTTCATGCCCCATAAGGTCGGCAAGTAGGCAAGATCATTGAATCGGTCAAGGAAGTTCTTGGCAAAACGATGACGAAATGAATGAGGATAAACCACTTCCTTATTCATTCCGTATTTTCCCGCAAAATGTTTCAGTTGTTGGGCTATGCCACGTGTTGTAATACGTTCCCCAAATCGGTTCAGGAATATATAGCCGGAAATAAGACTTTTTTCTTTGAGCCATTTTGTGGCTTCTGTACGCAAATTTTTCGGAATATATAAACGACGTATTTTCCACCTTTACTGTAAAGATCAAGATGGCCAACTTGTACATGCTCAGCTTTGATGTGAAGCAATTCACTGACACGTGCGCCTGTGGCAGCCATAAACCATACGATAAAATACCACTCATTATAACCATCAGCTTTTAAGCGTGTTTTTAGAAATTTGTAGTCTGCATCGCTGATTACGTTTTCCAAAAAAGTTCTTCTGCTGTACTTTGACGAACTTTACCTTCAGTTTCTCCTGTTTTGTAAATTCCAAATACTTGTTGATACCTTGCAATCGTAGGTTTACCGTTTGCGGTTTAAAGTTCTCCACCAGATACCCTTTATATGTTAAAAGGTTCTTTTTGTTTACTTCCCCATAATGATTGAGGAAATACTGTACTGTCCACACATACGATGTAACAGTGTTTTTTGCCAAATTAGTTTTGGTGAGATAGCTTTTGAATTTTGTTACCATATTATATTGATTTATAATGAATACGGCAACAAATATAATAGAATATATCGGGCATTATAC
>ENA-OQJH01000605-OQJH01000605.1-human-gut-metagenome-genome-assembly--contig:-NODE-605-length-18760-cov-1.686148_pt1 | contig 18760 bp, 28 predicted proteins | sample MGYA00242597_ERZ504763 | MGnify/ENA primary metagenome ERZ504763 (study PRJEB26092, sample SAMD00036359) | human gut metagenome | host: Homo sapiens | study: EMG produced TPA metagenomics assembly of...
AGCATTTCCAAACCATAAATTAGAACATGAATCTTTGGTTGCACAAAACACCGGGACTTCTTTTTGATTGCCCACAGGAGAAAAAGTTCAGCGGTCGCGATTTAGCATAAGGCTGGTCACTACGCATAATTCCTTCATGGTAAGTGCCCAACCAAAATTCGACCATCTTTGTCAGCCACCTGAGCAGAGATTTCATTATGTTTTTTGCTGTGATATTGCATATAAGAATGCTGTCTAAAATCAAAATAGACAATCCCTCCTCCTCTAGTTCCGATCCATAGTATTCCCTCTTTATCATAATAAACAGAAATCATTCTTGTCTCTACATTCCGGTACTGCAAAAATGAGGTATTCGTATAAGGCGTTTGCCGACAACTTAGAAGGATCATTTTCTTCAGGAGCTAACAGAGTATATCCATTCCAGGTTACTGCAATGTAAGAATCATTATCCAACGCAACCACCCCATACGCATCTGAATGTGATAAAGAAGACAACCTGGCATCCTCATTATACTGATAATAATCAGATTTTCCCGTGGGAATATGCAGACGAGTTACTCCACCCACTATAGAAGAAATCCAAATATATTCCCCTTCACTCATGATAGTAGTAGCATTAGCGCTAGGATTAATAGAGTATTTGAACTTCCGGACCACTTTACCTGCAATCTTATCAAAGAACAACAAATTTCCCTTATCGGTAACCAAATACAAGAAATGCCCGTCTTGTGAAGCACATAAATTCGAAAAAGATTCCCCCTCATCTAAAAAAACGGATAGCCTGCTTCGACAGTCATCTCTATTTGTAAGTCACCTTTCACTAATTTATAATGTCGTTTCAAGCATTGCAATTGTCCGCCTTTCACTATCCAAAAAAGTGAATCCCCTGTTATTCCATAGCACTTACAGAAATGGCCTTTTTCCCATCCTGAAAAGACGGAAGAACAAATTTCTCTTTCCGTCGATCAAAACAATATAAATACTCATTAGTTATTACCCACAATTTATCATCAGAAGTCTCTTTTATATCGGAAACATACATCCTCGCATTGTCTACACTAAAATTGCGAATCTGCTTCCCGTCATATCGACTCAGCCATTAGTGGATCCAAACCACATAAAACGATCTTGATCCTGATAGATACAAGTAATGATGTTATCTACCAAGCCATTACTCATATTCAACTGATGTAGTTCATTATAAGGCAGAACAGCATAGAGAGAAGTAGTAATAACTAAAGAATTTATAATAGCAATCAAAACAAGAACGGTATATCGAACGGTTCGCTTCATTATATATTCATATTAGTTTAAGTGTCACAAAAATAATCAATATTATAACAGAAAGGCGAAGCAAATGATAAAAAAAGCAATTTTGAATGAAAAGATATACATGGATGAATAAAAGCATATGCTCCTGATTCCTTGAAATACCCTAAGTTTGTATCCTGAAAACCGAACGGAAAGTGTGCTTCACAATTATATATAGCCATTTACACCTTTGAATCTATAATATTTAAAACAATTAATCACATGAGAGAAAAAAGCCAAAAGCCCTTAAGTCAAATTGAAATCAATTAGAATCTATTAAACCTTATTTAAATAGAAAGCCTAAAAGACCTTTTTTCAAACTAATAAAATCTTATAGAAAAACATGCGTAAATCATTTAATCTAATCTGGATGGTTTTCGGCTTCCTGCTACTAATAGTAGGTTGTAATGAAGACAAGAAAAGCACAGCTTTCGATCCTAATCAACCAGTCAAGTTTACAGAGTTTATGCCCGATTCCGGTGGCATACGAACCAAATTCATTGTTAAAGGCTCCAATTTCGGAGAAGACAAAAGCCAAGTGAAAGTTTACTTCAAGGATGAAGTAGGTAATGAGCGGGAGGCATTGGTTTTAGGTGTCAAGCCTGATGTTATTTATGCCAAGTGCCAAGCAAGCCGGAGGGGAAAGCCATGTACGGGTGGAGATTGCCGGAAAAGAAGCTGAACTCAGCAATGCTGAAAAACCTTCAAATATATTGTAACTTCTTCCGTATCTACAGTAGTAGGAAAAGCCAAAGAAGGTGGCAATAAAGACGGAACTCTCGGCGAGACCACATTCAATACTCCAAGGTATGTAGCTGTAGATAATGATGACAATGTATTCATATTCGACTCTGATGGAAGAACGCGTTTATCATCCATCGAACAAAATAAAACGATCACTTTACTAGATGGCATGGTAATCGACCAACCTTTATTTATTGATAAAGAAAAGAAACAACTATTTGGTCCATGCGATAATGCCAACTTCGGTTGTTTCTTATTCGATGCTAATGTGAGCTGGGTGGCTGATAAAATGGGACAGCTTTTAGCCAACGGAGGATGGATGCATAGTGTTGTTCTCGACCCCGTAGATTCTACTTTTGTGATATACCGCCAAAATACAGGGCAATTGTGGACACAACCTTTCGATAAAAATAGAAGAACATTAAATCCCAACAAAGCAAAACGAATCGGTACACTCTATAATACAGGTTCCAATGGATTATGTGCTTACAATCCGGTTGATAAGTATGTTTACTGTGTGTTGCATAGTAAAAGTGCAGTTTATCGCTTTAAGCTCACACGCGATGCGGACGGTTGGCCAGCCTAGATGGGGACATCGATGAATATATCCCCGGTGCAGGCGCAGCTTCCGGGACGGAGATGTGCAAGAAGCACAGTTTAAAGAACCACGTGGAATTGCTATTGATAAAGAAGGGAACTTATACATAGCCGATGTTGGTAATAACCGAATACGCAAAGTTGACACCAAATTGAACGTCGTAACCACGATAGCAGGTAGCGGAGCTGCAGGATACAAAGATGGAGACCCTTTGGAAGCCCAATTCAATCAGCCCTGGGGTGTCTATTTAGACAAAAATGAATTTCTTTACATTGCAGATCAAAATAACCACTGCATCAGAAAACTTGCTATTGAATAATTAATAAGGAATAGAAATGAAAACACTATATTTTAAATTAACCCTGTGTTTCTTTCTGCTATTGGCAGGAAATGCAACACAAGGGATATGGGCCCAACAAGAACCAATTCAAATTGCCGGAATCGTGTTAGACGAACATGGTGATCCGCTCCCGGGTGCAAACATATCTGTAAAAGGGAAAGAAAAAACCGGAACTATAACAGATATGGATGGTAACTTCAGTATGAAATCATTAGCTCCAAAAACAACGCTGATTGTTTCATTTATGGGATATAAGAGCAAAGAAATAGTGGTTGCTCAAACCGATAAGAAGATGCGTATATCTCTGGAGCCCGACTCAGAATCATTGGACGAAGTAGTTGTTGTAGGTATGGGAACACAACGTAAGTCAGCGTGGTAGGTGCTGTCACCAGTGTCAATCCGGCTGCATCAGTGCTCCGTCAACTTCCGTAGCCAATATGCTGGGAGGTGTGGTTCCCGGTATTATAGCCGTTGACCGAAGCGGCGAACCGGGGCAGGATGTTTCTGAGTTCTGGATTCGCGGTATCAGCACATTTGGTGCCAACCAGTCTGCGCTGGTTTTGATTGACGGTATTGAAGGAAATCTTAATGACCTTGACCCGTCGGATATTGAGAGCTTCTCTATCTTGAAAGATGCTTCGGCAACAGCCGTTTATGGTGTACGTGGTGCAAATGGCGTTGTTTTGGTAACGACCCGTTCCGGTCAGGAAGGTCGCACCAAGGTAACCTGGAAGAGCAGTATGACTCTCTCTTATTCCCCCCGCATGCCCGAATATCTGGAAGCATACGATTATGCCAGCTTAGCAAACGAAGCCCGAGTAGTAAGTAATATGGACCTCTTTATAGCCCGACAGAACTGGAGATTATTAAAGCAGGACTGGACAATGACTTATATCCAAACGTTAACTGGCAAAAAGAGATACTGAAAGATGTAACTATTAATCATCAGCACTATTTAAATGTATCCGGTGGTGGAAAAGTTGCCAGATATTTTGTCAGTGTAGGAGGTACATTCAAAGATGCTATCTTCAAGCAAGACAAAGTTAACAAATACAACACGAATGTCAAATGGGCTAAATATAATTTCCGCGCAAAGGTAGACATGAACCTAACTCCATCGACAATCATGGGATTGGCTATGGACGGAGCTATTGTAGAAGACAGAGCACCGGGATTCGGAACTAACAATGACGCACTCTGGGCCGCACAAGCCTATCTGACTCCCCTGACGGTGCCTTTACGTTATTCCAATGGAATGCTTCCTGCTTATGGTAAAAACGGAGAACAAATCTCACCATATATATTGTTGAACCATACCGGATTTAAAAAGGGAAACCGGACCACTATGAACATCAATTTCACCTTACGTCAAGACTTCGGGAAATGGATTAAGGGTTTGACTGCCAGAGGAATGTTCTCGTATAACAATAACAATATACACAACGTAGTCCGCTCCAAAATGCCGGACCTATACAAGGCCTTTGGCCGTTACAATGACGGTTCATTAATGACACAACGTACAGTATCAGCCAGCAACATTCAATTCGCCAAGAGTGCGGCCAGTGACCGTAGATATTACTTCGAATCGCAACTTGCCTATGAAAGACTTTCAATCAGGAATCATCGTGTAACCGGTTTGATACATTACTATATGCAAAGCACCGAAACGACCGAAGCAAATGATGAAATCTCATCTATTCCTAAACGTTACCAGGCATTATCTGCCAGAGCCACTTATTCTTATAAAGATGCTTATCTGATAGAAGGAAACGTGGGATATACGGTTCCGAAACTTTGAACCGGGTAAACAATTCGGTTTGTTCCCTGCAATAGCCTTGGGATGGATTCCGACTCAGTACGAATTTATGCAGAATCATGCAGGATGGCTCAATTTCCTGAAGATCAGAGCTTCTTATGGTGAAGTTGGTAACGATCAGATCGGTGGTGGACGTCGGTTCCCATATTTGACTTTGATTAACTTTGGAGGTGGCAGTCGTTGGGGTTCCAATGGATTGACAGAAAAACAAATCGGGGCCAACAACCTGCACTGGGAGGTAGCCAAGAAATATAACCTGGTATCGACTTCCAATTTCTCAATGATAAAATAGGCGGAACGGTAGATATCTTCAAGGATACCCGTGATAACATCTTCCAGGAAAGAAAGATGATGCCTTCGGAAGTGGGCGTCGTGACCAACCCATACACAAACGTAGGACGTATGCGTAGTAGCGGTGTAGATGGTAACATTTACCTGAACCAGAAGATAGACAAAGATAATTCTTTCACGGTGCGTGCCAACATGACTTACGCTGTCAGCAAAGTTGTACACTGGACCAAGATGCAGTGCGCTACCCTTACCAATCGTATAGCGATGTAAATTATGGTGTTATGCGTGGTTTGGTTGCATTAGGCTTATTTCAAAGTCAGGATGAAATCAACCGAAGCCCGAAACAGACATACGGTGAAGTACGCCCCGGAGATATTCGCTATAAAGACGTGAACGCTGACGGAAAGATTGACGATGATGATGTTGTTCCTATTGCACACTCCAATGTACCGCAAATCCAATATGGTTTTGCATTGGAATACAGATATAAGAGATGGACTATCAGTGCTTTATTCACTGGAGCAGCCAAAGTTAACTTCTTATATGGAGGTTCCGGATTTTATCCCTTCTCAGGTGGAGAAGTCGGCAACATTCTGTCTATCGTGAACGACCCGAAGAATCGTTGGACACCGGCATGGTATTCGGGAGACCCCTCTACAGAAAACCCGAATGCACGTTTCCCGCGCCTAACTTACGGAGAGAATAAGAACAATAACCGTGCTTCTACCTTCTGGCTGGCAGATGGTTCTTACCTGCGTTGGAAATCATTGGATATCTCCTATCGTATCGGAACAAATAAGGCACTCAGGACCGTAGGTATCAGTGATATGAATCTGCAATTTGTCGGACAGAATCTGGCAGTCTGGGACTCAGTCAAACTATGGGACCCGGGACAGGCATCTAAAAATGGCGCCGTATATCGCTACAGCGTACTTCTCTTTACAGTTAACAGCTACGTTCTAATTGAAAAACATTATGAAAAAGATATTAAAGAAAAGCCTTCATATTCTATGCACGACACTGGGAATCATCCCGTTCATGCTGAGTTCATGTAACTATCTGGCAGTTGATGAATACTTAACGACCTGACTCCACTCGACTCTATCTTTGCCAGACAAGATTATCTGGAACGTTATGTATGGGGAACCGCGGCATTAATGCCCGCTCAAGGCAACTTATTTTCCGGTTCCTACGGCCCTTACGAGACCGCAGTGGATGAAGTTCTTCTGTCATGCAGAAAGCCGAATATGCCGGTACATACTTGTATGCAGACAAAATTACGCAGAACGATTCTTACTACAATATGTGGGGACAATACTACAAAGGAATCCGCAAGTGTAACACTATCTTTGCCCGCATCGATGAATGCAAAGACCTGAAAGGATTGGACAGACGTGAAATTATGGGATTGACTCATTTCATGAGAGCTTCCTTCTATTTCTATCTGTTGGAGCTTTACGGACCGGCAGTCATCCTTCCCGAAGAGCCGTTATCGGTAGATGAAAACATTGAAAACTTGTCATTCGAACGTAACACGTACGATGAATGTGTGGAATATATCTGCAAAGACCTCGAAGAAGCTTACAGTCTACTGGACCCGACGCGCCCGAGCACTCAGTTCGAACGTCCTACCAAATATGCGGCAGCCGCCCTCATGTCACGTGTCCGGCTTTACCAGGCTTCCAAGTGGTACAACGGCAATCAATATTATGCCGACTGGACCACTTCCGACGGACGAAACATGATAGCCCAGCAATATGACCCGGTGAAATGGGCGAAATCAGCTGCTGCCTCCAAGAGAATTATCGATAGCGGTATTACTCATTATACACTGTACCCAGCGATGAAAACACGTATGCATCCTCTCAGGCGTCACAAGCGGAATTTCCGTTAGGAGTAGGAGGAATCGATCCTTACCATTCGTATATAGACATGTTCAATGGAGAAGCACTGGCTGTGAAAAACCCTGAACTTATTTATGCTACTCCCTTGAACAACAACATCATTCAATCGCCTTCCGTTGAAACTGGGAGGATGGAACGGCTTAGGAATCACTCAGAAACTCATAGATGCCTACTACATGAAAGATGGAGAAGATTATGTGCAACAACCTGATTATTATGAAGAAGCGGGTACTGTACCTACCATCGCCACAGGATATGAGCTGAGACCAACCGTTGCCAAAATGTATCTGGACCGCGAACCGCGTTTCTACGCATCTATCGGATTCTGTGAATGTTTCTGGCCCGCAACTTCGGTAACAGGAACCGAAGCTCCCAACGTGACTAACTTTACAGCAGGATATTACGTGAATGGCAACTGTGCCAAACAGGCTGCCAATCCCGAAGACTATAACTTAACGGGATATACTCTAAAGAAATATATCCATCCGGAGGATAACTGTACCAGTCATACAGGTGCTAAAATAAAACCAAAAACATTCCCTGTCTTCAGATATGCGGAAATACTGTTGAACTATGTAGAAGCATTGAATGAACTGAAAGGAGAACCGGAATATACGGAAGCGGCAGATAACACCACTTATCATGTTTTGTATAATCCGGAGGAAATCATGTACTACTTCAACATGATTCGTTACCGTGCCGGATTGCCGGGCATCACCCTTGCCGATGCAAGCGATCAAGTGAAGATGCGTCAGTTAATCATCCGCGAACGTATGATCGAATTTGCGTGCGAAGGAAGAAGATATCATGACCTGCGTCGTTGGGGACTAGCAGAAACAGAAGAAAACAAACCGGTACAAGGTATGGACGTTACTAAGAAGACAACCGAAAGAGACCAATTCTATACTGTTGTCAATGTAGTTCATAAGTATGCATTACGCAGCTTTGACAGGAAGATGTACTTCTATCCTATTCCGAGAGCCGTATTGGATAAAAATGCCAAACTGAAACAAAATCCAGGATGGGACGGATTCGGAGATTGGTAACTTTCCCCTTTCCATCATATAACTGATTATTAATCATATAAAATTGAACATATAATGAGATCAATATACAAAATAGTGGTCTGTTCTTTGTTAACACTCTCCATCACTTCTTGTGAAAAAGACCTGCTTGAAAAAGAACAATATCAGAAAGAAATCTACCTGATCGGTGCTTACAACCGAGTATGGACCACAGAAGTAAGCTACAGTAACGAAGAAGTGAAAACTTATTTCACGGTCAGCAGTTCCGGTACATTAGCATTAGACCGAGATGTGAACGTAAAGATGAAGATCAACGAAGAGTTGGTAGATATTTACAATAAAAAATACTGGACCGTTCTGAATGAGGACAAATATTATAAATCACTGGATACTGATTTATATTCCATTCCTTCTTTGGAGAATACGGTAATCAAGCATGCTGAAGGTATTTCCACCGAAGTTCCTGTGTTGATAAAAACAGCAAGTCTGAAAATTGACCAGTCATATGTCATCCCCGTCGAAATAGAAAGTACAACAGGATATCCGGTAAGTACATCCGGATATAAAATGCTGGTTCTATTAAAATTAAAGAATGAATATTCGGGCAGTTACCAGATGAGTGGGCATACCACCTTAGAAGGAGAAACTCCGAAGACGATTCAGAAGCCTAAAACGATTAAGCCTACCGGAGTCAACACTGTCAGACTATTCTATGCCATGAACAACGAGAGCGACGAGAAGGCTGATATCCAAACGGGTACAATAGAACTGACCATCACGGATCAGATAGTGGAAGGCACTAATGATGTAAAGAAAGTTTCTATCAAAGCATGGGATGCTGAAAACGGACCGGCAATCATTGACTCAGGAGAAAGTACCTACAACACAACCGCCAAAAAGTTCAGCCTCAAATATACGATCGGTAACACGCTATATGAAGAGCAATTGACCAAAGAAAAAGAAATTTTATAATACACGACAAATGAGGAGAAGAGGAGATTTCACGGCATTGCAAAAATGCCGCTGAAATCTCCTCTTCGTTTTTTCAACGGAGGACTTGTTTTTACATGATTCCTTGTTTTCCTTCTGCTAAATTCGTAATTTTACCGCCGATTCACGCAATAGGGGTGCCCTAACATGACAGGCTGAGAACATACCCATAGAATCTGATCCGGGTAATGCCGGCGTAGAGAACGAATAAATAAGCAAATATGGAAATGAATTATCTGGAGATATTCGGTACATTTATCGGTATTATCTACCTGTGGCTGGAGTATCGCGCCAGTATCTATCTGTGGCTGGCGGGCATCATCATGCCGGCCATTTATATCTTTGTTTATTACGATGCGGGGCTGTATGCCGACTTCGGCATCAACATCTACTATCTGATAGCTGCCATCTACGGATGGTTCTTCTGGATGTGGGGACACGGGGAAAAGAAAAGCCTCCCCATTATACATACCCCGTGGAAATGTTACCTGCCACTATTCCTTGTGTTTATCTTGTCTTTCGTCGGCATCGCCCGGATACTTATCCGAATACACAGACAGTAACGTTCCGTGGCTGGACAGCTTCACAACGGCGTTGAGCATTGTCGGAATGTGGATGCTGGCACGCAAATACATCGAGCAATGGTTTGCCTGGATTCTTGTCGACATCGTCTGTTGCGGACTTTATATCTATAAAGATCTCTATTTCACCTCCGCATTGTACGGACTTACTCCATTATAGCTATCTTTGGCTACTTCAAATGGAAAAATTAATGAGCATACAATGATAAACGAACACTATATCCCCGAAGCCGTCATACTTGCCAACAGCGAATATCCTGCGCACGAACTTCCCCTGCGTCTTTTGGCAGAAGCCCAATTCGTCGTTTGTTGCGACGGGGCCGCCAATGAATATATTTCCCGCGGACATACTCCCGACGTGATTATAGGCGATGGAGACTCGCTCCTGCCGGAATATAAAAAGCGTTTTCCTTCTATTATCCTTCAAATTTCGGATCAGGAGACGAATGATCAGACCAAAGCTGTCCATTATCTGCAAAGTAAAGGGATACGGAAAATCGCCATCGTAGGTGCTACCGGCAAACGGGAAGATCATACATTAGGAAACATCAGCCTGCTCATGGAGTATATGAAAAGTGGTATGGAAGTACGGACAGTCACTGATTACGGGACATTTATTCCTGTGAGTGATACGCAAAGTTTTGCCTCACATCCCGGTCAGCAGGTCTCTATCATCAATTTTGGAGCTGAAGGATTAAAAGGAGAAGGATTGTTTTATCCGCTAAGCGACTTCAGCAACTGGTGGCAGGGAACACTTAATGAAGCAACAGCAGATGAGTTTACCATTCATTGTACAGGAGAATATTTAGTATTCCTTGCTTATTAAATCCCTGTTCCGGAAAAATATTCTTTCATCTGCCTTACTACTGATAGTTTCCTACTGTGGAACTATTATTTTTTTGCCTAATGAAACTTTAGTTTCACGGCCTTGGAACTAGAGTTTCCAGCGCTTGAAACTTTAGTTTCTGCAGTTTGGAACTAAAGTTTCTTCAGTTGAAACTATTGGTTTCAAGGCTTTGGAACTATAGTTTCATTGCATGGAAACTAACTAAGCTAAGATATTCCTGACTTATCATTCCAAGAGGTCAGTATATTATTGTAGCAGGATATAATAACACAGCGTGACGGCATTGTGATAGCAAAATATGCTGTCACAATGCCGTCACGCTGTGCTGTCACCTCTTTATTAGTTTATAATCAGTGCGTTATCTATCATTTGGTGACAGATGACAGCAATTTTGGATATTTCAATTCTCTAGTAGAGCGGCTCAAAGCAATTTATTCCTTTTCGTATTGTTATGAGCTAAATGATAGTCGGTTCTATCTTCCATTCTCCTCCTTCGGGAAGGAGGAGAATGGAGTTACTATTGTGTACTACTGTTTAGTTCATTCCTAAACAGATTTGAATTATTTCCGCACGTCATTTATTTTTTCCGGCAAATACAATCCTTCAAGTGATCGTTGATAAATCCCGAAGCCTGTAAGTGAGCATAACAAATCGTTGTTCCAAAGAATTTGAATCCGCGCTTTTTCATGTCCTTACTCATTGCATCGGATTCGGGAGAAGATGCCGGAATCTCGCTCAATGAACAAAAGGTATTGACAATAGGCTTTCTGTCGGGAAAGAATGAGAGAGTGTAGTCGTAAAAACTACCGAACTCCTTTTGTATAGCAAGGAATTGTCTGGCGTTGGTAATGGTCGATTTGATTTTCAGACGGTTTTTCACAATGCCTTCAAAGTGCATTAACCGTTCTACATCTTCATCAGTCATCTGTGCCACCCGTTCGACATCAAAATCGCAAAAGGCTTTGCGATAACCCTCCCGTTTTCTGAGGATGGTTATCCAGCTCAGCCCCGCCTGGGCACTTTCCAGCACAAGAAACTCAAACAGCGTCTTGTCGTCAGTCACCAAATTTCCCCACTCCTGATCATGATATTTCACATACAGTTCGTCGGTTCCACACCAACCACAGCGTCCGTTTACTATATCTTGCATAATTATTTCTTTTATACCTTGCTTTAACAACCCAATCAAACAGAAAGCAAATACTTCTTGAAGTCTGCAAATTCTTTCGTCATTTGCAAGCTCTTCTTCTCCCCTTTCATAAATTCCTGCAACTTGGCAGGTATTTCTACCGCTTCGCCAATGATACTTTCTACAGTTTCCAGGAATTTAGCAGGATGAGCAGTTTCAAGGAAGACTCCCGTTTCGCCTTGTTTCAGTCCTTCTTGCAAAGCGCGATAACCGCAAGCTCCATGAGGATCGAGCAGGTAATGATGTTCCTTCCAGGTTTCTTTCACAGTTTCGCGAATCTGCTCGTCGGTATATGTAGTTCCCGAAATCTCTGCAGAAATATCGGCATGAGAACCGCCATACAAGTCAAGCACACGGGCAAAGTTGCTCGGATCACCACGTCCATAGCGTTGGCAATGGTTGCAACGGATGGGCGGGGATTATATTTACCTGTTTGCAGGGTATTGATAGAATATATCGTTGCGATTGTTGGCAGCAATAAACGTTTGACAGGCAAGCCCATCTTTTTGCCGAACAATCCGGCTGTGATGTTTCCGAAGTTTCCGCTAGGAACACAAATCACGGCATTATCGGCTTTTCCGGCACGCTTCAGCTGTGCATAAGCATAGAAATAATAGAATGCTTGCGGCAGAAAGCGGGCTACATTGATAGAATTGGCGGAAGTCAGTGACAGATGTTCGTTCAGTTCCTTATCCATGAAAGCAGCTTTTACCAGTGCCTGACAATCATCAAACGTTCCGTCCACTTCGAGAGCGGTGATATTCTGTCCCAAAGTAGTGAACTGTTTCTCCTGTATTTCGCTGACTTTTCCTTTCGGGTAAAGTACATATACATGAATACCTTCCACACCCAGAAAACCGTTGGCAACGGCACTTCCCGTATCACCGGAAGTCGCTACCAGCACATTCACATCCTTCTGCCCTTCTTTCTTGATGAAGTAGCCCAGCAAACGTGCCATAAAACGGCCGCCTACATCTTTGAAAGCCAGAGTCGGTCCGTGGAAAAGTTCCAGAGAATAGATGTTGTCCGTCACTTTCACCAACGGTACATCAAAACTCAATGTATCGTACACTATTTGTTTCAGTATATCGGCAGGGATGTCTTCGCCAAAGAAAGCATCGGCTACACGATAAGCAATCTCCTGAAAAGACAAAGTATCTATCGTATCGTAAAATTCTTGGGGAAGAGGCTTGATAGTCATTGGCATGAAAAGCCCTCTGTCGGCGGCAAGCCCTTTTACTACACCTCCTGCAAAGAAGCCATCGGCGCTTGTTTATTTGTTACTATAGTATTTCATTGGATATTCTTTTGATTCATAAATTCTTTTATAAACTCATCTTCTTTCAGCACACCGTAACTACCGTCGCAAGCCGATATCTCGTCATACGCCTGCACTTCATCCGGTTCGATGCCCGGATACCAGATAAGGAACGGTATAGGATCGGAAGTATGGGTGCGAAGCTCGCAGGGAGTGGGATGGTCGGGCAATACGGCAATCGCCACAGGCTCGTCCCAATCCTTCACTGCTTCGTAGATAGGACCTACAGCACGTTTGTCGAGGTTCTCTATCGTCAGGAGCTTCAGGTCGATATCTCCTTCGTGTCCCGCCTCATCGCTGGCTTCGATATGAAGATAAACGAAATCGTCCGTCTTCAGTGCTTCCAGGGCGGCAGCTACTTTATTCTCATAATTTGTATTATACAGTCCGGTGGCTCCCTCTACCGCAATGCGGCGTAAGCCGGCATAATATCCGATTCCGTTAATCAAGTCGACAGCGGAAATAACTGCTCCTTTCTTTACTTGCGGAAAGGTTTCGGAGAAAGTAGGCATCTGCGGACGATAGCCGGGGCTCCAGGGCCAGATGCTGTTTGCAGGGTCCTTGCCTTCCGACATCCGTTTCAGATTCAACGGATGGTTCTTCAGCAGTTCCTGTGATTTAAGAATAAGATCATTGATAAGGTCCGCCGTTTCCTGTGCTTCCGGCACTAAGGGTTTCACCATCAACGGGCGGAAAGGTTTCAACGGGACATCGTGCGGAGGGGTGCAATCCAGTTCTTTATTCCCCCCCTTGATAACGAGCAGATGACGATACTGAACTCCTGTATGGAAGCGTACGCGGTCATTTCCCAGCTTCTCTTGCAGATACTGGATCAGTACATCCGCTTCTTCCGTAGATATATGTCCGGAAGAGTGATTCTTCAGAATCTCTCCTTCCACACAAATCAGATTACAACGCATCGCCATTTCTCCCGGTTTCAGGTCTACACCGATACTGGCTGCTTCGAGCGGCCCGCGTCCTTCGTATACTTCGGAAGATTATATCCCAACACGGACATATTGGCAACCTCACTACCCGGATGGAAACCTTCGGCAACAGTTATCAAACGTCCATTGCGTCCCATGCGGGCTAACTTATCCATATAAGGCGTCTTCGCATATTGCAGGAGCGTCTTGTCCCCCAATGACTTCACTGGCCAGTCGGCCATTCCGTCTCCCAGTATGATAATATACTTCATTTTAACACCCCTTATTTAAACGTTTGCGATACTCATGATATCAGCGAATACTCCCGCAGCCGTTACTCCGGCACCGGCACCGTATCCTTGAATCATCATCGGATATTCTTTATAGCGTTCCGTAGTCAGCAAGATGATGTTGTTGCTGCCTTCCAGTCCGTAGAACGGATGGTTGGCGCCCACTTCCTGAAGGCCGACAGAAGCTTTTCCGTCTTCCAGTTTGGCAACAAAGCGCCAATGTTTATGTTCTTTCTCCAATACCTGACGACGGGCTTCGAAATCTGCGTCGAGGCTCGGCACTCGTTTCCAGAAGTCGTCCAGCGAACCTTCGAAGAAGTCGTTCGGGACAAAGAGATTCTTTTCTACGTCTTCCTGCTCGATATGATATCCGGCTTCACGTGCCAGAATCACCAGTTTGCGGATCACGTCTTTTCCGCTCAGGTCGATACGCGGGTCCGGTTCGGAATAGCGTTCTTCCTGTGCCATCTTGATCGTGCGGCTGAAAGGAATGTCAGCGCTGATCTTATTAAAGATATAGTTCAATGTACCCGAAAGTACAGCTTCAATCTTCAGTATCTTATCACCACTGTGAATCAGGTCGTTAATGGTATTGATAATCGCAGTCCCGCACCTACGTTTGTTTCAAACAGGTACTTCACACCCCGTTGACGGGCAATCGTTTTCAGTTCGCGATAGTTCTCGTAAGCCGAAGACGCAGCGATCTTATTGGCTGCCACTACGGAAACGTTGTGCTGTAAAAGGTCTTTGTAAAGTGATGCAATGTCGGGGCTTGCCGTACAATCCACGAATACGGAGTTGAAGATATTCATTCCGACTATTTCGTCACGGATCGTCAGCAAGTTACTATCCTTGCCTTTCTTCTGCAACTCCTCACGGAAATTGGCAAGGTCAAATCCCTCACGACTGAACATGGCTTTCGCAGCATCGATGATACCTACGACGTGCAACTTCAATCCGTTCTCCATCATCAGTTTCTGTTGCTGGCAACGAATCTGTTCTACCAGACTGCCGCCAACCGTACCGATACCACAGATAAAGAGATTCAATACCTGATATTCGGACAGGAAGAAAGAGTCATGGATAACGTTCAGAGATTTACGCAATGACTTGGAATCGACAACAAAAGAAATGTTGGTTTCCGAAGCTCCCTGCGCACAAGCGATTACATTGATACCATTACGTCCCAGTGTACCGAAGAGCTTCCCTGCTATACCCGGTGTATGCTTCATATTCTCGCCAACGATTGCCACCGTAGCCAGATTTCTCTCTGCAAGATCGGAGAAATCTCTCCCATCTCGATCTCTTTCGCAAATTCTTCATTCAGCACTTCACAAGCCAGATCGGCATCAGCGTTCCGAACACCGATAGAGGTACTGTTCTCTGATGAAGCCTGCGAAACAAGGAATACACTGATTCCATTCTTTGCCAAAGCCTTGAAGATACGGTAGTTTACACCGATCACACCTACCATACCCAGCCCCTGAACAGTGATCAGACTCGTATCATTGATAGAGGAAATACCTTTAATGGCCTTACTCTGCGGATTGGAAGTCTCTTGCTTGATAACTGTTCCCACTCCGTCAGGATTGAACGTATTCTTTATTATAATAGGAATATTCTTATGACATACCGGATAGATCGTCGGCGGATAAACAACTTTCGCACCGAAGTTACAAAGTTCGGTTGCTTCTACATAGCTCAATTCGGAAATAGTATAGGCAGTTGAGATCACACGCGGATCGCAGTCATAAAGCCGTCTACATCGGTCCATATCTCCAGACTGCTGGCATCGAGCGCTGCGGCAATAATGGCAGCCGTATAATCCGAACCACCACGACCGAGATTCGTTACGTCTCCCGACACCTTATCCGAAGAAATAAATCCGGGAACCAACGATACTTTCGGAATGGAATGGAAAGCCTCTTTTACTAACTGATTAGTCAGATCAGCATCAATCGTATGTTTATTATGCTTCTTTTCAGTCTTGATAAAAGTACGTGAATCAAACCATTTTGCCTCATCGATCAGTTCGGCAACGATGATGGACGAAAGGCGTTCGCCATAGCTGACAATGGTATCCGATGTTTTCGGGGAAAGGTCTCTGATCAGATAGATACCCTGGAAATGTCTTTCAACTCATTCAGCAATTCGCCAATCTGACGTTGCAATGCCACTTGCCCTGCTCCGGCAGGAATCACTTCTTTAATCATCTCCACATGACGATAGACGATTTCGCGGAACTCTCCTTCGTAGGCCGAATCTCCGGCTGCCGCCATCTTCGATGTATTAATCAATTTGTCAGTGATGCCCCCTAACGCGGAAACAACTACAATTACCGGCTCGCCGGCCGACTCTACAATTCTCTTTACACTTAAAATGCTGTTCACGGAACCTACGGACGTTCCGCCGAATTTCATTACTTTCATGAAGATACATATTTAAATACAATCCCCTCGAGTATAGTTATTACAGGGTGATTGGTTGTTTACGAAAAAAATTAAAATTGAGTTTTGCCTACTTACACAGGCGTGAATCACGTAGATACACAAATACTATCCATTAACCCCAAAGGGTCATGGTACACATGGATGTGACTGTATGTGGATAGTACTTCATCATAGTCTCTGTTTCTACCATTGTTTTTGATAAGTGTCGCAAAAGTAATAATAAAAACGTTCAATCTATCACTTTTTTCGGTTTTTTTCTGATAAAAAGAACATCCCGTCTCTTTTCCCTCCCATAAAAGCCTTGTACTTTTATGACATTTTGCTATTTATATATCGTTTATATTATTATATTTGCAAAAACAACAGCATAAAACCAGCATATGACCCCGTTAAATACTTCCGTATTGTTAATATACACCGGTGGAACAATTGGAATGATTGAAAACACCGCAACAGGCGCATTGGAGAACTTCAACTTCGAGCAACTCCAGAGGCATATCCCCGAATTGCAAAAATTCAACTTCCCGATTGATACTTATCAGTTTGACCCTCCGATGGACTCTTCGGACATGGAACCCGATATGTGGAGAAAGCTGGTACACATTATTCACGAGAACTATGATCTCTATCATGGCTTCGTCATTTTGCACGGAACGGATACGATGGCTTATACAGCCTCCGCCCTGAGTTTTATGCTGGAAGGACTGGACAAACCTGTGATCCTTACGGGTTCCCAACTCCCGATAGGGGTGCTCCGCACGGACGGAAAGGAAAACCTGATGACAAGTATCGAAATTGCCGCCGCACAGGATAAGGACGGGAAAGCACTCGTTCCGGAAGTCTGCATCTTCTTCGAGAATCATCTGATGAGGGGAACCGTACGACAAAGATGAACGCGGAAAATTTCAACGCATTCCGCTCATTCAATTATCCGGTATTGGCGGAAGCGGGTATTCACATTAAATATAATCAGGCACAGATTCATGTCAACAAAAGCAAGCAGGAGTTAGTGCCACATTATTTATTGGATACGAACATCGTGGTTCTCAAGTTATTCCCCGGCATTCAGGAGAATGTAGTAGCTACGATGTTAGGGACCAAAGGATTAAAGGCGGTCGTACTCGAAACGTATGGTTCCGGCAATGCTCCCCGAAAGGAATGGTTTATCCGCAGGCTTTGCCAGGCCAGTGCGCAGGGGATTGTCATTGTCAATGTAACCCAGTGCAATGCCGGAATGGTGGAGATGGAACGTTACGAAACGGGGTACCAGCTGCTACAGGCAGGAGTGGTCTCCGGATATGACAGTACGACAGAGTCGGCCGTGACTAAATTGATGTTCTTATTGGGACACGGATATACTCCGGATGAAGTTCGTGATCGTATGAATCGGTCGATAGCTGGTGAGATCACTCTATAAGAACCTTTTGTTTAATGCGTTGAACAGATTTTATCCGAATTGTTTTGCGCGTTGAACAAATTATGCCTATTTTTGTATTCCATAGAAAACAAATAAGGATATGGATACACTAATCAGAAGATATAAAAGGTTACTAACAGCCACTTCCACTACTTATATCAGGAGCTTGATGGATACAATCAATTGGGATAACCGACTGATTGCCATCCGCGGAGCACGTGGAGTCGGAAAAACGACTTTAATGCTTCAATACCTGAAACTTCATTATGCAAACGATAGTCAGAGCGCCTTATACACAAGCCTGGATAGTCTGTATTTCACTCAACATACGCTTAGCGAATTGGCTGAACAGTTTTATCTGAAAGGAGGCAAATGTCTCTTTCTGGATGAAGTACATAAATATCCATCCTGGAGCAAGGAGATTAAAAATATATATGACGAGTTTCCCGAACTGAAAATAGTATTCACAGGCTCCTCCTTACTTCAACTTCTGAATGCAGAAGCAGATTTGTCACGCCGATGCATATCATACAATATGCAAGGACTCTCTTACCGTGAATATCTAAAGCTATTTCATCAGATTCATATCCGTCCCTATACATTGGAAGAGATCTTGGAGAGCAGTGACGGAATTTGACAATGAGGTCAACTCCCAATGCAGACCACTCGGCTCATTTTGAGGATTATCTGAAACATTGGGTATTATCCTTTTTATCTGGAAAG
>ENA-OQJH01000606-OQJH01000606.1-human-gut-metagenome-genome-assembly--contig:-NODE-606-length-18739-cov-1.846389_pt1 | contig 18739 bp, 21 predicted proteins | sample MGYA00242597_ERZ504763 | MGnify/ENA primary metagenome ERZ504763 (study PRJEB26092, sample SAMD00036359) | human gut metagenome | host: Homo sapiens | study: EMG produced TPA metagenomics assembly of...
CGGGAATACGGTTTGAAACTGCCGAGCCGTATGATCCATACGCAGACAACAGTAGGATTATCTCTGAAGTACGTGGAATATTCCTGTAGTAACCGGTAGGGATATGTTATAATAATAGTTGGCCAGCATATAGGCAGCTCGTGCGCTTTCTTCCGTCATCATCTGGCTTTCTTTTCCAGTTGCATCAGGGCAGCGGTCAATGTAGCCTTATCGTGTTCTTGGTTCAGGTAGGGATACTGTTCGTACATCGTATCTGTCAGCTGCGAATCGGCAGGTACACTAAACAGTCTCTTGAATCCATTACTGAATATCAATGGGGAGATTTTTGAATAGCCGTTGAACTCGTTCGGCAGGATTTCTACAGGAATATATTTCTCTGTTTCATAATCGTAATCATAGTGAGTGATACTGTAAGATGGCGGAACTTTGGCAAACCATTTCGCAGCTTCTTCAAAGTTATTCATGCGCAGGAAGTAAGTTCCTTCCAATTCGTAAAGCTGGGTTAACAGTGCTTGGTCATTTTCTTTCTCAGCATTACTCATGAGTGAGTTGATAATATTCGGATCCGGATTCTGGCGTAAGTCTCTATACGGTTGTGAGTAAGGAATGCTTTGCCGTAGTCCTTCTGCATCTTATAGAGATGACCGACAATTTCGTTGATGAAATCTTCATCGGCATTACTCGTTTGCAGGTATTGGCGGATCGTTTTTTCTTCGTCTGTACCGATAAACTTCAGTTGTGCCAGATAGAGGCTGAATTGTGTACGGCTTTTTTGTTTCAGCAATTCGGGTTTCGTGGTTCGGACGGAGTCGATGAGTGCGGATGCTTGTTGGTAGTCTTTGCAGAGGAACGACAGGTGTGCCAGGTAGAGAGCCCAAAGTCTTTGTCGCTCACTTTGGGTGATTCATCACTGCTTTGATAACCTTCTGTCCGCGTTCATACTCTGCAAGTACTTTTCCGGAAGGCTGCATGAATGAGCTTGTGTCATCTGTGGCATTCGAATGATTGTAGCGGGTCAGCACATTCCTTTCCATCTTGTTGATATAGCGGATGGCGAGCAGCTTGATATAGGGGGATTCGGGATATATTTCGAGAATATTTTCCACCTCTTCCAGTTCGTTGGAGAAGGTATTATACCCTCGGAGCGCGTACATGGCCGCTTTCTCCCGATTGTCTTTACACCAGGTCATCGCTTCGTTCCAGTCTACTTCGCTTTGGATTCTGAAACTGGAATAGGCTATTTTCTTTCTGTTGTCCGAATGGTCGAACACACGGGAGTAGAGGTAGTTGGCATTTGCAGTTTGCCTATGTTGTAGAGGGCGCCGGCTGTTTGTTCAAGGGCGGCGTAGTAGATATAATGTTCCTGTTTGAGAGGTTTCACGTATAGGTTATACATTCGGATGGCTTCATTGTTCTTGTTGCGCATATAGTGCGCCAAGCGTACGAGCTGGTAGCCGTATCTTAATTTTAGTTCATGATATGGGCAGTGCTGGTAGAGTTCCAGCCCTTTGTTTTTGTAGTGGGCGTACGTCTCTTCCGAAGGGGAGGCGGCACGTTTCATGTCCCACCAGCCATCGTTTTCTGATAGTTGCGCGTAGGGTTCCAGTTCCTTTGCATATTGTAGGTAAGTGAGGGTCTGCTTTCCTGCGTCTGTCTTGTTCAGGGCGATGACGTATGGGGAAGAAGGTTGCTTTAACGACTGGTAAGAAGCGGAATAGAGCAATGTTTTGAACTGTGCTGTATCCATCTCTTGCAGGGTGTTGTTTTTCTTGAAGAATGTCATCCACGCATTCAGGTTCTCGTCGGGCTGCTGTTCGGCGTCCGGATTCGTGTCTTCTCCATAGAATGCGTAGTCTGTGGTCAGGAGGAAAGGTTGCAGACCTTTGTTCTCTAAAAGAAGTTGGTCGAAAAGATTATAGTAGTTCATATAATCGTAGTAATCGCCTCCGCATCCGTTGACGTAGGAGTGGAAGGGAATCACCGCTATGGCGAGTGTGAGGATAGAACGTTTCAGGTATTTCATGAGAAAGCGTTTATGATGTTAGTTAATTGTTGTGTGGAATATTGTTTGAGAATCTCTTTGTCCAGATGGTAGAAGATGATTTCCCTGTTCTCTTTTCGTAGTTTCCTTTGTAGGAGTTGGGCCGCTTCGAGCAAGGTTTCCGGCTGACCTCTTCTACTTTGAGTTCGTAGTCTTTGTTCACCCATACTCCGCCCAGATAGTGCGATTGGAGTATGTTGTAGACACCTTCTTTCGTTTGTTTATAATATTCGGGATGTGCGCCGATAGTAGCTTGGCGGATTCCGTTAATCAGTTTAATCTGTCCGAACGGATTTCTCACTATTCCCCAACTGTAGAGCGGCAGGGCGATGTCCAGATGCAGCGGATAGGAGCGACGTCTTTGATATATGAAGCAGCGTCTTTATTGTTTAATATGGTGTTTTTGTTTTCGAAGTCCGTAGGTTCCGATGAAGCGTAATACATCAGCGTTCCCTTGTCCACAGGAGGTATTCCGGTTTTGTCCTTGAACTTGATTTGATGAAGGCGGATGGTGCAACTTACCAGGGCTCCTTTCCTTAGTTTCCGGATGTGTTTCAGGAAGTTGAAGTAGTTTTCTTTTGTCTTTACCGTCCAGTCGCAGTCGAACTGATATTCATTTGGGAGCTTGTTGAAATGCGAACGGTAAACGGTATCTATCCGGTCGGCGCAATTGCGGGCAAGCTTTTCTATATCTGCGGCAGGACATTGCAGGATGGTTTGGTTGGTGATAAATATAACGGGGACTACCTCTTGCTGAAAGTCGGGATTGCCGGAAGAAGGCGAATAGTCTGCCGTAGGGAATGCCCCATTTCCTTTATTGTCTACATCGAACATACGGGCATATATCTTTTGGACTCCGAGTGTATTCAGATAAGCAGTATCCGCGTCTTCTGCACTCAATTTGCTTTTCCAGACATAAAATGCGGGAGTATTCGTATGTCTATCGATGCATCCGGACAGGCAAATGAGTAAAACAGCTAGTTGTAGTAGTCGAATCTGCATATGTTATGAAGTATCCCGGATCATTAAGTTATATTCCGACAGAAAAAGACAATAAGGATACAGAGGACAAAGTTATGAAAAAAAGATGCTTTTACAATTGAAACGACCAAAAGTAAAAGTGAATAAAATTACTAACTTAGGAACAATAACCAGCAAAGGATGGGTTGGTTGATAAAACAGTCACCTCCAATTTTTAATTTGGTCTTTGATATATGGGGTACTTCAAATAGCGTAAGGGAGTTAAATTGGGGTGATGTGAAGTTAGGTTTGTATATTAAGATAGTGCATTTATAGATATGGATGGACATTACTCCCTATTATTAAACATATGTTCTATTTAAATAAATAAGCACTGACTAAATTTGCATCATTATAAACTATATAATATTATGAAAAAAATAATCTATCTTGTTCCTGCGTTATCTTTAGCAGGTTGCACTTCACAGCAGGTAGAAGAAAAGCCGAATGTGATTGTCATTCTTGCTGATGATCTGGGGTTCGGTGATGTCAGTGCTTATGGTTCAACTACTATTCATACACCGAATATTGACAGTCTTGCCCGTGGGGGAGTTTGTTTCACAAATGGATATGCTACTTCGGCTACTTCTACCCCCAGTCGTTATGCCCTAATGACCGGAATGTATCCATGGAAGAATAAAGATGCAAAAATCCTTCCGGGTGATGCTCCTCTTATTATCAACGAGAGCCAATACACTTTACCAAAGATGATGCGAGAGTGTGGTTATGTGACCGGAGCTATCGGAAAATGGCATTTGGGCATGGGAAATGGAAATGTCAATTGGAATGAGACAGTCAAACCGGGAGCAAAAGAGATTGGCTTTGATTACTCTTGTCTGATTGCGGCAACAAATGACCGCGTTCCGACTGTTTATGTAGAAAATGGGGATGTGGTAGGTCGTGATCCGTCAGATCCTATTGAGGTGAGTTATGAACAGAACTTTGAGGGGGAGCCGACTGCTATATCCAATCCCGAAATGCTGAAAATGCAATGGGCGCACGGACATAATAATTCGATTGTAAATGGAATACCCCGTATCGGTTATATGAAAGGTGGGAAGAAAGCCCGTTGGAAAGACGAAGATATGGCTGATTATTTTGTAGACAAGGTAAAGAACTTTATTACTGAACACAGAGACTCTTCATTCTTTCTTTATTATGGTTTGCATGAACCTCATGTGCCACGCGCGCCTCATCAACGTTTTGTTGGGAAAACGACTATGGGACCTCGTGGAGATGCAATTGTGGAAGCAGACTGGTGTGTGGGTGAATTACTAACTTATTTGAAGAAAGAAGGACTTCTGGAAAAGACTCTGATTATTTTTTCAAGTGACAATGGTCCGGTTTTGAATGATGGATATAAAGATGGTGCTCCCGAACTGGCTGGCAAGCACGCTCCTGCCGGAGGATTACGTGGTGGTAAATATAGTTTGTTCGATGGAGGTACACATATTCCTTTATTCGTTTATTGGAAAGGAAAGATTCAGCCTGTAAAATCGGATGCACTAGTCTGCCAGATGGACTTGTTGGCGTCTTTAGGAAGCATGGTGGGAGCCACTCTGCCGGATGGACTGGATAGTCGCAACTATTTAAATGCATTCATGGGAACAGAACTGAAAGCTCGTGAAAATTTGATTATTGAGCTCAAGGCAGACTGGGTTACCGCAGTGGTGACTGGATTATGATGCCACCTTATAAAGGTTCGCAAAGAAACCTGACCGGAAATGAATTGGGGAACTTGGATGAATTCAGTCTGTTTGATGTAAAATCAGACAAGGGACAGAAATCTAATGTAGCTGGCAGACATCCGGAACTGCTTGAGCGGTTAAAGCAGGAATTTTTTTGTGCAAACAGATGGATTTTATCGTAGTGAGGTGGAAGAAGAACCATTAAAATAAGCCCGATAACCCCTTCTGGAAAGCATTTGATTGATTAGGTATTAGATTGTTTTGCAGGAATTGGTGTAGAAGGATAGTTTCTGAACATGTGTGCTCATAATAAAACATATTTTCTATCGTCTACACCTTTTTCTTTTACTTTTGCTGCATCACAATCATACATAAATAACGTTTAACTTTTTAGAATCATATGAAAACACTCATCCAATTTTTATTGGCGACATTCACCATTTTAGCTTGTGTATGTTGCAAGACTGCAAAAGAAGAAAAAACAGACGATAAATTGAATGAAATTACCTTTGCAGATCCGACTATATTTGTAGAAAATGGCAAGTATTATCTCACAGGTACGCGCAATAGAGAACCTAATGGATTTGCTATATTCGAATCTACAGATTTGAAGGAATGGAAGACTGCTAATGGAGATACTCTTCAGTTGATACTACGCAAGGGAGATTCCGCTTATGGTGAAAGAGGATTCTGGGCTCCGCAATTATTTAAGGAAGGAAATAGGTATTATCTGACATATACGGCTAATGAACATACTGCACTGGCATCCTCCAACTCTGTATATGTCCATTCAGACAAGACTCCATACGTCCTATTGACGAGACGGCCAAAAATATCGATTCATTTTTATTCAAAGATTCAGATGGAAAGTACTACTTGTATCATGTACGTTTCAACAAAGGAAATTATCTGTGGGTAGCTGAATTTGACTTGCAGAAAGGCTGTATTAAGCCCGAAACTCTGAAAAAGTGTTTCGATAATACGGAGCATGGGAAAGAACGCCTAATTATAAATCGGCACCAGTAATGGAAGGTCCTACTGTTGTCAAACTCGATGATTTATATTATTTGTTCTATTCTGCCAATCATTTCAAGAATATAGATTATGCTGTGGGATATGCTACGTCTACGTCTCCTTACGGTCCGTGGAAGAAGCATGCAAACAATCCTATTATTCACCGAAGCATCGTCCACGAAAACGGCTCCGGACATGGGGATTTGTTTAAAGGTTTGGACGGAAGATATTACTATGTATATCATGTTCATCATTCAGATTCAATTGTGCAGCCGCGTAAGACACGCATTGTTCCGTTAATCTTAAAAAAGGAAAATGACGTATATAGTATAACGATTGATAAAGAAAATGTTATCAAGCCAATGTGGAAATAATAGAAGTATATAAAACAATATGTATTATGATGGATGGTAATTTTATATCTCGAAAAAGAATAGGAGGCATAGTTGCTTTATCCTTTTTACAGTTTGGAAATCTCTCGGGACAAGAGCGTCCGAACATAGTTATGATATTGGCAGATGATATGGGTTATTCCGATATCGGATGTTATGGTAGCGAGATAGAAACCCCGCATATTGATAGTTTGGCGTTACAGGGAATCCGGCTGACTCAATTTTATAATACTTCTCGTTCCTGCCCAACCCGGGCAAGTCTTATGACTGGTTTGTATCAACATCAAGCTGGGATAGGATGGATGTCAGAAGATCCTTTAAAAATGTCGATAAAGATCCGAAAGACTGGGGTGTTGCTGAATATAGGGGGGCTTTGAACCGTAATTGTGTGACTATTGCCGAAGTTCTTAAAAGTTCAGGTTACCATACCTATATGACGGGCAAATGGCATTTAGGGATGCATGGCATGGAAAATGGCCTTTGCAGCGTGGTTTTGAACGTTTTTATGGTATATTGGCAGGGGCTTGCAGTTATCTGAGGCCAGAAGGTGAAAGAGGATTGGTCCTAGACAACGAAAAGTTACCTGCACCCGAGGCACCTTATTATACTACCGATGCGTTTACAGACTATGCCGTTAATTTTATAAATGAACAAAAAGATAATACTCCCTTTTTCTTATATTTAGCATATAATGCTCCGCATTGGCCTTTACAAGCTAAAGAAGCAGATATAGAGAAATATTATGAACTGTATCGTACGAAAGGCTGGGACCAGATTCGTAAAGAACGCCATAAACGTATGGCCGATTTAGGAATAATCGACTCAGAGATCGGTTTTGCTGAATGGGAGAATCGTCAGTGGGAAGAGCTCTCTGAAGCAGAAAAAGATCATACAGCTTATAGAATGGCTGTTTATGCTGCACAAGTGCATTGTATGGATTATAACATAGGAAAACTGATTGAGAGCCTGAAAAAGAGTGGAAAGTTGGATAATACTTTGATCTTTTTCATGTCTGATAACGGGGCATGTGCCGAACCGCATAATGAACTTGGTGGTGGCAAGCAAAAAGATATCAATAATCCGGCGGTAAGCGGCCATCCTTCGTATGGCAAAGCTTGGGCTCAGACCTCAAATACTCCATTCAGAAAGTACAAACAACGTGCATACGAAGGGGGAATATCTACTCCGTTGATAATTACATGGAAAAATCGTTTGAAAGGTTTTGAAAATACATGGTGCCACGTTCCCGGATATCTTCCGGATATCATGCCGACCATACTGAATGTAACTGGTGCCACATATCCTTCTACCTTTCACAATGGTAATAAGATACATCCTTTAGTGGGCACTGATCTTATGCCGGCTATAAAAGGAAAAGTTTCTTCCATTCATGAATATATGTATTGGGAACATCAGGGTAATAGAGCTGTCCGTTGGAAAAACTGGAAAGCGGTATGGGATCAGGAAGGAAAAGTTTGGGAATTATATGATATCGGGAAAGACCGCGTGGAGGCTTGTGATTTGTCAGCCGTTCATCCGGATATCCTTAAACAGTTATCGGACAAATGGGCCGTATGGGCAGCTGAGACAAAAGTTTTAATTCCATTTCCTAATAATAAAAATAATATATAAGCCATGAAAAGAATAGATTATACTTTTATGTTGACCCTTGGTGCGTCAATAGGTGCTTGTCCTGTATTGGCCCAGCAGAATGTATCAAAACCTAATATTGTCCTTATATTATTGGATGATGTCGGATATTCCGATTTCGGATGTTATGGTTCGGAAATAAATACTCCTAATATAGATCGGCTTGCTGAAAATGGTATTAGACTACGTCATTTTTATAACCAGGCTCGGAGTGCGCCAACCAGGCTTCGTTGATTACTGGTTTATATCCTCATCAAGTTGGGAATGGTGCTTTAGGGAAAGTTCCGGGTTATCCGGCATATCAGGGATATCCAAATGAGAATAATGTTTTCTTGCCTGAAGCATTGAAAACAGCTGGATATTTTAATGTCATGACAGGTAAATGGCATTTAGGATATTTTCAAGGTGTTACTCCAATAAGCAGAGGATTTGACCGTTCACTGAACGCTCCGTTTGGCGGCTATTATTTTTCTTCTGACAAATCATTGAAGAAGAATAAAAAAGAAAGAACCAACCAACGAAATCTTTATTTGAATGATGAAGAAATTGGATTCGATGATGATCGTTTACCTGAAAATTGGTATTCTACTCATTTGTGGACAGATTTTGGATTAAAGTTTATTGATGAAGCTATTGAAGAAAAACAGCCCTTCTTTTGGTATCTGGCACATAATGCTGCACATTCCCTTGCAGGCTCCTGTAGAAACCATCAATAAATATAAGGGAAAATATATGAAGGGATGGGAAGATGTGCGTAATGCACGATTCAAAAAGCAATTAGAATTAGGGTTATTCGAGCGTCCTGACCAGTTAACACCTCGTAATCCCAAGGTTCCGGAATGGGATTCACTGACTCAGGAAGAAAAGGAGCGCTATGACATGCAGATGGCTATTTATGCAGCTGTTATTGAGGAAGTAGATCGGAGTATCGGGCGTGTGGTAGAACATTTAAAAGAAAAAGGTGTGCTGGATAATACCCTGATTATCCTCCTTTCGGACAATGGTGGAAATGGAGAACCGGGCATAGAAGGACGCTTTGCTGGAAAGAATCCCGGTTCAGCGGGGAGTACAGTTTTTCTGGGTGCTGCCTGGGCAGACGTTGCTAATGCACCATTCTTCTTGTACAAACATCACGGTCATGAAGGAGGTTGCAACACACCGTTTATTGTTTCCTATCCGAATGGAATTGATAAAAGTCTGAACGGCACTATTCAAAAAGACAATTACGGACATATAGTAGATATCATGCCTACTTTGGTGAAACTTACAGGCGCTACTTATCCCTCTTCGCGTGGCGGCCATAAAGTACCTCCAATGGAAGGTATATCCTTACTGCCTTTATTAAAGGGAGAACTGGTAAAGCAAACCAAAACCGACCATTGTGGAACACGAAGGCAACAAAATGCTGCGTGAACGGAGAATGGAAAATAGTGCAGGAATATAAAGAGCCGAAATGGAGGCTATACAACTTGAAGAATGATCCTACTGAAATGCGGAATCTCGCAGATAGGGAGCCTGAAATACTGAACCGAATGATTCATGATTACCAAAAAATGGCAGATCATATCGGAGTAGAAAGTGAGATCGAATTCAAGGTTGGCAAATGGTATACTCCTGTAGAAGAATATCTCAAATAAGAAGTATCGGAATTATAATCTTTAATTTATAACATATGAAAAATAAGTATCGTAAACTAGCCGTCATCATGCTGACTGCTGTATGTTTCGCGGGGTGTCAACAAGAAGATATTGTATATCCCGAACCGGATGCAAAGGTCGCTGAAACTTATTTGACCTTAAACGAGCTCACTCAGTCCCCTCTACAAGTACCGGGACCAGAGGGAACCTATATATTGAAAGTGATATCTGATGATAAATGGACGTTAAGTAGTTCACAAGCATGGTGCAGCGTATCAGAAACAGAAGGGTTCAAATATTCCCAAGTGCCTGTTTCGTATTCTGAGAATCCATGGAATGAACCTCGTACGGCAGAACTGACTTTTCTTATCAATGAATCGCAGGAGATAAAGATAGTAACTGTGGAGCAAGAAGCCAGCGAAACTTCTTTGGCTGCGGACTCTAAAGAACTGCAATATAACATTGGAGGAGGTGAAAAGGATATTACTCTACAAACCAATGCGGTAGAATGGAATGTCGAAGTAGTGGATGAACCGACCCATACTCCGGTTAAATGGTGTACAGTAACTCCTGTTACAGGAAAAGGAACAGCCACTTTGAAAGTCACTACCGAGAGTAATACGACAGAAGTGGTACGTAAAGCCAGTTTGGTTTTTACAGCTGCCGACAAGAGTCTGAGTATTCCTGTCATTCAGGCCGACAAACTGGAAGCTCCTGTCATTACTTTGGATGATCACAACGATTTCCTGCTTTCATGGAATGAAATTACCGGTGTGGACGGCTATAAGCTGAAAGTCATTGCAGACCAGAACGAAAACACAATCGATATTCCTTCGGGAACGGCATCTTACAATCTGGATGTTATTGACTGGAAAGGATATGTAGGAATGGTTTCTATTCAGTTATTCTCTTACGCAAACATTGGCGGAGGAACTGTAGCTCAGATGGGAAGTGAAATTATAGAGGCACACAATCTGTTTGACGAGACCAGTGGAGACGGAGAAAAAGGATCTGAATATATTATCACGAAGCCCCGTCATTTGAGGAACGTCAGCAAGTATCTTGATAAGAACTACAAACAGACTGTAGATATTGACCTTACAGGCATAGATATGGCACCTATCAGTACAGAACTGGTCAATAACACTTATAACGGTAATTTCACCGGAGTATACGAAGCAACTAAGGGAGATATTATCGATACCGGTACAGGACGTTCTTCCGAACAATATAAGATAAAGAACTGGACGCTGAATAAAAGTTCCAATACTAATTGCGGTTTGTTCGCTTCTATCGGTGCAGAAGGTATCGTACGTAATGTATGTATCGAGAATGTTGTTATCAAGGCCAAAGCCAAAGTTGGTGCGATTGCCGGTAACTGTTCTGGTAAAATTATCTCTTGCCACACAACAGGTAATGAGGGAAGCATCAGTACGGCTGCAACTACGGATGCTGAAATCTATCTCGGAGGAATTGTCGGTTATCTCACCGAGAAAGGCGAAGTTTCCTATTGCTCTAATACAGCGGCTATTGAAGGGACAGCCGGTTGTGTCGGTGGGGTTGTAGGAATCATAATGCGTGATGCTAACAATGCTCCTGCCGTTGCATATTGTACCAATAAAGCGAATGTAGTTTGCAGCAGCAAATCACCGGTTGGAGGTGTGGTCGGTTCAATAGCGGGAGCAGCAGGAAATGACCTGATCAAAGTGACTGGTTGTGCAAATTCAGGAGAAATTTCTGGAACTCAGGCTAACAATCAAGTAGGAGGAATTGTCGGTCGTGCAACTATTGATACCGAAATATCCCAGTCTTACAATACTGGTTCTATCACTGCGATGGGCTCGGCAAGTGGTATCATCGCACGTATGGTGGAACCAATGCTATAGTCAGAGATTGCTACAATACAGGTGCGATAAAGAGCACAGGTACAGCTACCAATGGCAACAGCAATGCCGCAGGAATTGTAGCGACATGTACTATAGCAGCAGGAGGTGGCATGACAATCGAAAACTGTCATAACGTAGGAGACATGACAACTGCGAACGGGGCTTCTTTCGGAAACGGACTGTTCCATCGTACTGATGGCAAGATTTCTCAAATAACAATGAAAAGCTGTTTCTCTTTGAACGAAGACGGAAAGTCACAGAGTAGCGGAAGTGACTCATACATATCAGGTGGTTCTTCCAGTTATAAGAACCTGTCTGCAAGTGAAATGAAGAACACATCTTCATTCACAAACTGGAATTTCAGTACGGTTTGGGAAATGGGAAGTGAATACCGACATTACAGGGCTTATTAAAATAAGGTTTAACAATCAATGAATAACGAATATAATATTATGAAACAGAAGATTCGATTTAAGTTGACGGATAGATACTTAGTCCTACTAATATGCTTTTTAGGATATATATCAACCGTATCAGCACAGTCTCATAAAATTTCCGGTGTGGTAGTTGATGAAGGAAAGTCTCCTATCATTGGAGCTACAATCCAAGTGAAGGGTGCTAACAACGGAACCATTACAGACATTGACGGTAACTTCTCGCTGGAAGTAAAAAATCCCAAGGCCCAGTTACAGATATCGTATATCGGATTTACTACTATAACTGTTCCGGTACAGTTAAAAGGGAAGATGACGATTACAATGCAGGAAGCATCACGCAATTTGGACGAGGTGGTGGTCATCGGCTATGGAACTGTTCGTAAATCCGACCTTTCCGGTTCGGTAAGTGCTGTCAGTATGAAGAATGAAGCTGAGATTATGCCTATCACAAGTGCCGACCAGTTTTTGCAGGGACGTATAGCGGGCGTCAGTATCGCAGCTAACAGTGGTGCACCCGGAGCGGGCATGAATATTCAAATACGTGGTGTCTCTACACTGTCAGGCAATACAGACCCGCTTTATGTAGTCGACGGTTTCCCGATAGAGGCTGCAACAGCAAGTGTAAATGGTGGCACCAGTGAGTTGAGCCAACAGCCGGCGATGAATCCGCTAGCTCCATCAATCCCAATGATATTGAATCTATCCAGGTTCTGAAAGATGCTTCCGCAACGGCTATTTATGGTTCACGTGCTACGAACGGAGTTATTCTGATCACAACCAAACAGGGAAAAGAAGGAAAAGTCAATGTGAATTACAATGCCCGTGTAGATATTTCCAACATTTCCAAACGCTATAATTTACTGAATGCTCATGACTATGCGCTTTTTGAGAATGAATTGGATCGAACCTCTAACGGCTACGATATGCAAGGAAACGTCATTCCAAGTACAAAAGTCCCCAGACATACAGATGATGCCTTGGAAAGATATAAGATTTATTCAACTGACTGGCAGGACTTAATGTACCAGACGGCAGTATCTCAGGACCACCAGTTGGCTGTCAATGGTGGTAACAAGATGACTCAATATAATATTACTGCCGGCTACACCGATCAAGAAGGTATTATTATGAATACTGGACTCGAACGTTATTCTTTCCGTCTGAATCTTAAATCTGAGCTTGCCAAGCGTTTAGTTTTGCAACTGAACACAAGTTATTCACAGACTGAGCAGAAGCAACGTCGCACTCTCAATCTTCAAGTATGAACCAATGGTACGGCGTATTTTGACTACCAAACCGACATTAATGCCTGGAGATCAAATTTATGAAGATGAAAATGTGGAATATGTTCCGGCAGACAATCCTTATATTATGGCGACCGAACTAAAAGACATTCTTCAACAACGGTTCTTCATACTGAATGCATCTTTGACATATAACTTTGGTAAAGGGCTTTCCTGGAAAGGTGCCGGTAGCTTCAACCGCACAGACGGTTCGCGTTCTACTTATTATCCAATAGGTACCAATGCTGGAAACAGTGCCATGGTATGGCATTTCGTGGAGAAGACAATCGCCAGAATATTGTATTGGAAACGACGGTTAATTATGATCGTAAATTTAAGAAGCATCATCACATCAATGCTGTCTTGGGATATACGCATGAAGACCGTCAGAGAAAGACACTGGCAATTCAGGTAGGTGATTTTGCAGGCAATGACTTGTTGTACTACGCTATCGGAGAAGGAACGAATACGATGGACAAATCCAGTTCAGTCATTCAAACTAAACTTTCCTCTTTCTTAGGACGTATGAACTACACCCTGTATGACCGTTATATTTTCACGGCAACCGGACGCTACGACGGTTCTTCTTTGTTGGCAAGTGGAAACAGGTGGAGTTTCTTTCCATCATTTGCAGTAGCCTGGCGCATTAATCAAGAGAAGTTCATGAAAGACATACCTGCTATCTCTAATATTAAGCTACGTTTGAGCTATGGTGTTACAGGTAACCAAAGCATTGCTTATGCTGCTCCGCTCGCCATTATGAACCATGTCCGCTCTTATTCCGGAGGTGCAGTGACTCACGGTATGGTCAACGGGAAGCTGGCTAATCCTAATTTAGGTTGGGAAAGTACTGCTACCTACAATGCCGGACTGGATTTAGGTTTTATAGACAACCGTTTTAGAGTAACCATGAATGTATATCAACGTACTACCAAAGATATGCTGATGAATTTTGGACTGCTTTATCATCCGGATACGGTTCTATACCTTACAATATGGGAAAAATGACCAATAAAGGATTTGAGCTGGAAGCCAGTGCGGATATTCTGACAGGTCGCGTAAAATGGACTCTTGGAGGAAACATATACCTGAACCGTAATAAAGTAGACGATATCAGCGGCAATGAGTTACTGGGAACCTCCTATCTTGCAGGTGGCGGTGTATTCAGCCAAAGCATACATATCACTAAAGCCGGTTATCCGGTAGGCAGCTTCTATGGCTACGTAGTGGATGGTGTTTATCAGAATGAAGCAGAAGCAAAACTGGCTCCATTTGATACTCCACAAGCTACTCCGGGTTCTTTGAGATTCAAAGATATTAGTGGACCCGACGGGCTGCCGGATGGAAAAATAACTTCTGACGATATGACTATCATCGGTACGGCAGAACCGAAATTCAATTATGGTATTAATTCTGAGCTATCTTGGAAGGGCCTGACATTATCCATGATTTTCACGGGCCGTGTAGGAGGTGATATCGCCAATTTGAACCGTTATTTCTTGGATTCTTTTACAGATACCAACGACAATATTCGTGCTGAGGCTTGGGAAGGAAGATGGCAGGGCGAAGGAACCAGTAACTTTTATCCGGCAGTAAACGGTTCGCAAGGCAGTTCTTACTTTAACAAGCGTTTCTCTACCTTCTTGCTTGAAGATGGTTCATTTTTCCGTCTGAAGAATCTGACACTCGCCTACCAGTTTAGCTTGAAAAAACTACGATGGTTACGTAGTGTACGTGTATTCGGTACCGTTACCAATGTCTTTACAATCACTAATTATAGCGGTTACGATCCGGAAGTCAACATTACTTCGGGCGCTATGTCACCTAATGTTGACTATGCTGCTTATCCTTCTAGCCGTACGTATTCTATGGGTATAAATCTAGCTTTTTAACATCAAATACTGAAAATATGAAGAAATATATATTATCCTTACTGATAGGAACAGCGCTGCTTTCAAGCTGTTTGGATGTAGATATTGTAGACCGTGTAGAAAAAGAGGACGGATTCTTCAAAACGGAAGATCATGCTTGGCGGCTATTAACGGGGTATACTCCACTCTTTACGCTTTCGCTTATCATAAAACAAACTGGGCTATCATACTTCCGACCTATGAAGACGCTATGTTCTCTACCGGAAACGCTGTACCTGCCACTGTTTCCAACAATACACACAGTGCTGGTTCCGCTCCAGTTGTTAATTTTTGGGGAGAGCTATATAATGGCATTAAAAATGCTAATGAAGTAATAGCACGTGTTCCTTCTATTTCCTTCAAAAGTGAAAATGATAAGAATCGGATCATTGCAGAAGCCTACTTTCTGAGAGCACTTTATCATTATGACTTAATGCGCTTGTATGGTGGTGTTAATGGTATTCCTATTGTTATTGAGCCTGTAACCGGAATTGAAAACGCATATGTACCACAATCTCCCGCGTCTAAAGTTTACGAACAGATAATAAGTGATTTTGAATATGCCGCCGGATTGAACGATGATGATACTCCCCGTTTGCCGAAACGTTTAGATCCGGCGTACACAAGCGGACGTGTAACTAACGGAGCTGCTCATGCATTTTGGCGGAAGTCTACTTGACTCTCGGAAGATGGGAGGATGCAGCCAGAGAAGCCCAAGAGGTGATTTCTTCCGAACAATATACGTTTGTCAATGATTATCAGAATTTATGGGACATTGAGCAAGAGTCATTAGCTCAAACCGAACATATCTTCTCAGTACCTTTCTTTCGTGACAAAGATGCTTTAGCAGATCAGTCATTGGGTTCTAATATTGCTCATTTATTTAATCCGGCAGGTGTGCAGGTTGGTGGTAAATTGGTTTCTGGAAATCCCTATGGAAAAGGAGCAGGAGCTCATAGGGTACAAAAATGGTTTATCAAATATTTTCAGGACGATCAGGGTAATCTAGGATACAGTGACCCCTCTGTTGATGCATCCATTGATGAATCCAAACTCATTTCTAAAGATTACCGGATTGAGGTTACATTCTGGAGACGTTTTCAACAAAAGAACAATAATACAGGAGTATTGGGCAATATCGTAACCGTATATCCTGCTGCCGGAGGAAACTCACAGGAGAACTGGGATATATCCGCAAATTTATTGATCCGCAAGGTATCAATAACCGTACCAATGAAAACGATATGCCACGTCTGCGTCTGTCCGATATGTATCTTATAAGAGCAGAAGCATTGAACGAACTTGGAAAGTACACAGAAGCCTGTCAGGCTATCGATATGGTGCGTGAACGTGCGCGCAAAGCGAACGGAACCGAACGTGCTTATCCGAAGTATATAGGTTCGGACAGACCCGATAATATCGGACGTACCTTGACCAAACAAGAATTCCGCTGGCTGGTATTCATGGAACGGGGATTGGAATTTGCCGGTGAACAGAAACGCTGGTTCGACCTTATTCGTATGAAGTATGATGAAAACACGCAGATGTATGACTACATAAAGGATACATTCATCCCATCACGACCGGCTGCGGATGTACAAAAGCAAGGAGTTATGGCTGCAAGAAAGAAATATTTTCCGATACCATTTGCAGAGGTTTCTCGCAATGATGGAGTACAACAAAATCCCGGATACTAAAGATATATATTTAAATTAAGCACTCCCATGAAAGGAGAAATAAATTATGAATAGACTATTTTTGAGTGTTTCTGTTGCATTAAGTGCGACAACTTGCTCTTTTGCACAGCAAATCACGCAGCCTAATTTGGTGTTGTTCATAGCCGATGATTGTTCATATTACGATTTAGGTTGCTATGGAAGTGTGGATTCGAAAACACCTAATATAGATAATTTTGCCACACAGGGAGTGCGTTTCACCCAAGCCTATCAAGCTGCTCCTATGTCATCGCCTACCCGCCATAATCTGTATACAGGTTTATGGCCTGTGGGTAGCGGAGCTTATCCAAACCATACTTGTGCTGATCAGGGTACTTTAAGCGTTGTGCATCATTTGCATCCATTGGGGTATAAAGTAGCTTTGATTGGAAAGAAGCATGTTGCTCCAAAGTCAGTATTTCCCTTTGATCTCTACGTGCCTAGTGAAAAGGGGGAATTACATTTTGAAGCTATTCAGAAATTTATCGCTGATTGCAAAAGGAAAGGCCAGCCGTTTTGCCTGTTTGTTGCTTCCAATCAGCCACATACCCCTTGGAATAAAGGTGATGTCTCACAGTTCGATCCGGATAAATTAACTTTGGCACCTATGTATGTAGATGTTCCACAAACACGTCAGGAGTTTACTAAGTATCTTGCAGAAGTCAACTTTATGGATCAGGAGTTTGGTAACGTACTCTCTATTTTGGAACAGGAAAAGGTCGCTGATCAATCTGTTGTAGTATATTTGAGTGAACAAGGAAACAGTCTGCCTTTTGCCAAATGGACTTGTTATGATGCAGGCGTACATTCGGCATGCATTGTCCGCTGGCCGGGAGTAGTCAAACCGGGGAGTGTCAGTGATGCATTAGTAGAATATGTGGATATAGTTCCTACTTTTGTCGATATAGCAGGAGGAAAACCGCAGACGAGAGTAGATGGTGAAAGCTTTAAATCTGTTTTGACAGGGAAGAAGAAGGAGCATAAGAAATATTCTTTCTCTCTTCAGACTAGCAGGGGAATAAATAAAGGTCCGGAGTACTACGGGATACGCTCAGCCTATGATGGAAGATATCGATATATTGTTAACCTTACTCCGGAGGCAACCTTTCAGAATGCGATGACTGCTACGCCTTTATTTAAAGAATGGAAACAGCTTGCAGAGACAGATGCCCATGCAAAGGCGATGACATTCAAGTATCAGCATCGTCCTGCCATTGAATTGTACGACGTACGGAATGATCCATTTTGCATGAACAATTTGGCAGGAGATACGAAATACTCCAATATTATTATTCGGCTGGATGCAGAACTAAAGAAATGGATGAAAGCGTGTGGAGACGAAGGGCAAGCTACCGAAATGCGGGCGTTTGATCATATGCCTTCCAAACAAAAGTGATTTGTAAACAGTGTGCAGATTGAAGTAGATACTTCTAATGGTCTTCATCCTATGGGACAATGGATTCAGGAGGATAAATGTTTTATCTTTGATATTGATGAGGTAAGTTATCTCGCTATCCAATGACAGATATAAATAAACCTGTTAATTTGAATGAAATGATAAAAAGTATAATAATGCGAATTAAACTAATACGGTGTATAGAATTAAAGGCTATTGTAACATTATCTTTAGTTCTTATTAATAGTGGAAACCTATTAATAGGTAGCAACCTGTTTATTAGAGATAACAATGATTTAAGTGCAGATACGATTTTGAGATATAATCACTATCCTACAGGTAAACTCTATGTTTATTATTCCAAGGACCAAACGAATCAGAGTTCTCCGGCTGTTATTTTCTTTTTGGTGGAGGTTGGAATTCCGGTTCTCCTAAACAATTTGAATCACAAGCCAGTTATTTGAATAAGTATGGAGTAACAGTTGTATTAGCTGATTATCGAACCCAAAAGAATGCAGGTACTACTCCTAAAGAAGCTTTAATGGATGCAAAATCAGCTATGCGTTATTTAAAGCAGCATGCAATGTCCATACATGTTGATCCTGATAAAATATTGGCAGGCGGTGGCTCTGCAGGTGGACATTTGGCTGCTGCAACAGCTTTTTGTCAT
>ENA-OQJH01000607-OQJH01000607.1-human-gut-metagenome-genome-assembly--contig:-NODE-607-length-18679-cov-4.143381_pt1 | contig 18679 bp, 28 predicted proteins | sample MGYA00242597_ERZ504763 | MGnify/ENA primary metagenome ERZ504763 (study PRJEB26092, sample SAMD00036359) | human gut metagenome | host: Homo sapiens | study: EMG produced TPA metagenomics assembly of...
CCTTGCGCAAAAGCTGCGGAACGGCCACCTCCGCCCCGTTTTTCCGGGCCAGCTGGCGCAGCTGCGCCGCCACCTGCTTGGCCCCGGAGAACAGGCTCAGGTCACCGGGCAGCAAGGGGGCTCCATCATCGCAGAGGGCCACCGTCACGCTGGGCAGCGCCGCCAGCATGGCCCCAGCAGCCGCTTTTGGGCGCGTTGAAGGTATCGAACTCATCAATGAACACCGCCCGGTCCCGCAGAAACTCCGGCAGGCTGTGCCGGGCCAGTGCTTCCTCCAGCCGGGCTCCGGCCAGCTCCAGCCGGTCAGAGGGGTCCATGCCGCTGCGGGCCAGCAGGGTCTCGTAGCCCTGAAAGATGAGGCCAGCTCACTGAGCTTACCGCTCTCGGCTCCGCAGGCACCGGCCAGCTGTGCCAGCTGCTGGCCGGAAAGGCCCGCGCTTTTCAGCTCGTCGATGGTCTGAGCCGCCATCTGGCAAAAGGCCGCACTGCGCCGGTGGCGGTGATAATAGTGGACATTGTCCTGCAGCTCCTCCAGCGCCCGGCGCACCAGCACGGCACGGCCTGCGTCAGAGAGGGTCTGCACCGCCGCGCCGCCCTCGGTGGAAAGGATCTTTTCTGCCAGACTGGTAAAAGAAAAACTCTCCACCATGCCGGACAGGGCATCCCCCAGCTCACGGTAGATGCGGCCCTCGGTGCTGGAAGTGAATTGCTCCGGCACCAGCAGGATGCTTTTTTCCCCTTTTTCGGCCCGGGCGCGGATGCGCTGGTACAGCAGCGTTGTTTTTCCGCTGCCGGAGCCGCCCAGAAGTAGCTGTAACATTGTTTTTCTCACTTTCTATAACGAGCTCACCCTCTCAGTCAAAGCCTGCGGCTTTGCCAGCTCTCCCGAAGGGAGAGCCTTTGGCATATCGGGTCAGCCCTGCGCAATGGATAATAATTGAGTTTATTGTACCGCAAAATTGAAGAAAAATCTATTCTGTGGTAAACTGAGGAAAAACAGCAAAACAGGAGGGGCTCTCCCCATGAAGATTCTAGCAGTTGATTACGGTGCCAGCCGCACGGGGCTTGCGGTCTGCGACTCCACCGAGTTCCTGACCACGCCCATCACCCCCCAGATCACCCTGAGGCCCGGCCCAAGGTGGCCGCCGAGGTCTGCCGCATTGCCCAGGAGCAGAAGGCAGAGCTCATTGTGGTGGGCCTACCGCTCAACATGGACGGCACCGAGGGCGAGCGCGCGAGAAGAGCCGCAAGCTGGGCAAGACTTTGCAGATCTGGAGCGGCCTGCCTGTGCGGATGTGGGACGAGCGGCAGTCCACCTGTGAAGCCGCCGATATCCTGGACGAGGTGGGGACTTTTGGTGCCCACCGCAAAGCCATTCTGGATTCCGTCAGCGCCACGGTCATTCTGGAGGATTACCTCGCCTGGCGCAAGGAGCACCCCGGCGAAATTTGAACCAGAACAGCACAAAACCGGCTTTCCTGCTGCCACGGGAAAGCGGTTTTGTCATTTTCAGTTGTTACTGCGCCTGATATGTCTCAATGCTGACGCTGTTGATGGTGATCGTTTCCGTGGGCTTCTGGTTCTCATCCACGGCGGCCTGAGCGATGGTGTCCACCACGTCCATCCCCTCGTACACCTGGCCCAGCACGGTATCGGTGTAGTCGAGGTAGGGTGCGCCGCCAACGGTCTGGTAGGCCGAAACGACCTCAGCGCGGTAACCTGCACTGTTCATCTGTCAGTGAGTTCCTGGGTGACGGAATCCCCGCCGGGCAGAGTGGACATGATATAAAAGACGCTGGCGCACTGGCCGGAGGAGTCCGCCGCCATGCAGAGGGCACCGGAATAATGGTGGAGCTTGTCGGTGGCCTCAGCCGGGTAGCGGCTGCCGTTCCAGATGGTGGTGCCCTTGCCGTCAGCACCCTGACCGGCCTCCACCACAAAGTCCTGCTCCACACGGGTCACGGTCAGGCCGTTATAGTAGCCCGCCTGCACCAGACCCACAAAGTTATCGTAGGCCTGCGGGGCCTGCTCCGGGAAGAGCACCGCCCGGAACACGCCCGCCGTGGTATCGAACACCGCCACGGGTTCCCCCGCCGCCGGGTGGGTGAACTGCAGCTCGGCCGATTCCACCGCCGGGCGGGTGATGGTCTTTGTTCCGGCTCCGCTGCTGCCGCCGATGTTTTTCACAAGGCTGCAGCCGGACAGTGCAAAACTCACGGCCAGCAGCAGCGCCGCCAGCCGGACACGGGTCTTATTCATAAACAGATTCCTCCGTTCATATTCTGATAGCAGTTCCCCCGCACGCGGGAGATACGCAGAATTCAGTATAGCATATTTCTGCCCGGGAAGCGAGAGGGAAATGCGTGAAAATTTGTCGCGCATTTTCTGTGCGAAAAACATCTTGACGAGCAGGCAAAAAAACGCTACACTATAAGCACAGCAAGGGACGGCGGGAACGCAGCAGATCCCGGGCTGTGTGCGTAATTTTATTTGAGTACCATCCCTTTGATTGGGTTTGGATAGACAGGAGAACGTATCTTATGGCAGAAGAGATCAAGAACCCGAACACCGAAGAGGAATATCAGCCGATCTGATGACTCTTGAGGATGAGACGGCAATGAGGTCACATTTGAAGTGATCGATGCACTGGACCATAAGGGCGTGCATTACCTTGCAGTTGTCGAATACGCAGAGGATGAAGAGGATGTCAACGAGGACGCACAGCTGGTCATCCTGAGCGTGGGCGAGGACAGCGAGGGCGAATATCTGGACGTTGTGGAGGATGACGAGACTCTGATGGAAGTCAGCAAGCTGTTTGAGCAGCGCCTGAGCGACCAGTTCGAGATCGAGTAATTCCCCTGCACAGACAGATTCCCAGGCAAGACTTCCTGCCCGGCGCGATTTGTTGCGGTTTATATGATCCTACTAATCATTCAACGGGAGCCCGGAGTTCTCCGGCGGATTGCAGACCTCCCCGCCATGGGTCGACCATGGAGGTTCGATGAGGAAGCGTGAATCCGGCGACAGGGCACCCACCTGTCCGTAAGGGTAGGTTTGATTGCCGCAGACGACCGGGCGGGATCTTTTTATAGCATTGCATCCACCGCTGGCCTGCCACAAGGCCAGTGTGTGGATTTTTTTATAGGATGACCTCTCAGGCGCTGATGCCCCCGCACCCCAGCAGGGAAGGCGGCATTGTGCAGCGATGCCGGAGAGGTTCTTGCGGAAAGGATGTGCATTGCGGTATGAAAAGCGAACATCTGTTGGGGACGAGCATCCCCCGTTTCACCTACGACACCCCACGGTGCCGGGCAATGATTTTTACGCCTGTGCGAGGGGGAGCATCCGCTGTGCATGATCTTCCTGCCCGGGTTCGACCACCCTGTCAGCCGCGAATATATCACCCGTTACCTGAAAACGCTGCCCCAGCTCAAAGGGGCACGGCTTGTCTGTGTGGTGCGTTCCTCGGCGCAGGCGTGGCAAAGGCCACCCACGGCTCAGATTTCCCCTTTCCTGTCATCTGCGACGGCCCCGGCGTGCTGTACGGCTACCTGGGCGTAGAGCAGACCCGCGGCCTGTTGAGCTGGAGCTTTGCGGCCCAGAAGATCTACAAGGCCGCCAGAGATGCCGGTTACCACTACGACACCAAAGCCCCTCAGCTGCTGCCGCTGACGCTGGTGGTGGGCCATCTGGGCAAGATCCTGTTCACCCACTCGGGCCGCAGCCAGACCGACCTGCCCGAGGACTGCGCCGCCATCAGCGAGATCGTGCGGGCTGTGGAAAAGGCCACCGCCCCCACCGACGGCCCCGCAGACCCCCACTGCTCGGACGAGACCCTTACCCTGCCCGATCTGGTGGGTTGGGATAACTGAATCCACAAAAAACGGCTGCTGCACATTTTTTCCGTGCAGCAGCGTTTTTTATTCTTCCGGTTCTTCTGCAAACAGCCCCGGGATGCCGCAGACAGCGGCCACGCCCACCACCGTAAACACGATGCGCGACCAGATGGAGCTGCTGCCGCCCAGCAGCCAGCCCACAAAGTCAAACTGGAACAGGCCCACAAGCCCCAGTTGATGCCGCCAATGATCATCAGGATCAGGCACACTTTATAAAAGGTCTGCACAAAAAGACCTCCTTTCCTTTGGGCAGTTTTCCCCATTGGAAAGGAGGTTATGCATGTTACAGCATCCACTTCGGGCTGATGACCCGCGCGCGCCCCGATCGGGCCGGGCCACATACACCTGCGGCCACTGCGCCCTGACAGCCTCTGCGGCGCTTCGGGCAGCTTCTTCGCTCTCAAAGATGCCAAATACTGCCGCGCCGCTGCCGGTCATCAGGGCAGTGACAGCGCCGTTCTCTTTCAGCGCGGTCTTGATAACCTCGTTGTCTCTGGCACCGCTGCATTCCTCCAGCGCGTTGCCTGCTGCGGCACACACACCCGCCAGATCCTCGGCGCGGATCGCCTTTTCCTGGGCTTCGCAGTCGGGGTGGATGCTGCTGCCCACTTTGTCATAAGCAGCAAAAGCCTCCGGGGTGGAAACGCCGTAATCGGGCATGACCACCGTAAACCAGCAGTCCGGGCAGGGCGGCAGAGCTTTCATCACATCGCCCACGCCCTGCACCCGGCAGGTGCCGCCCATCAGGCAAAGGGCACATCCGCGCCGATCCTTTGCCCCCAGCGCGCAGAGCTCACTCATGGAGAGCTTTGCGCCGTAAAGGACGTTCAGGCCCACCAGCACACCGGCGGCATCGGCGCTGCCGCCCGCCATACCGGCACGCACCGGCACATTCTTGTAAATGGTGATCTCTACACCCGCCAGCAGGCCGGTATAGTGGAAGAAGGCCAGCGCCGCCTTGATGGCCGTGTTGGAATCGTTGGCGGCCACCGGGCTGCCCGGCAGGGTCAGGCTCAAGTTCTGGCTGCGGCGCAGCACCACCCGCTCGTACAGGGTGATGGCCTGCATCGTCATATCCAGGTTATGGTAGCCGTTGGGCAACAGGCCCACCACATCCAGCGCCAGATTCAGCTTGGCCGGGGACAGAACGGTCACGCAGTTCAGTTTTGCCATCGTTCTTCCTCCTCACTGCTCTCCGCTGTTGATGCCATTTTCTTTCAGGAACTCCCGGATGCGCTTCATGGCCTCGGTCAGGTGCTCCACGCTGTAAGCATAGGAAACACGGCAGTAGCCCTCGCCGGATGCGCCAAAGGCATCGCCGGGCACCAGCGCAACATGCTTCTGCTCCAGCAGCTTTGTGCAGAACTCCTGGCTGGTCATACCGGTGCTCTTGATGCAGGGGAAAGCGTAAAATGCACCCCGCGGCTCAAAGCAGGTCAGGCCCATAGAGTTAAAGCCGTGCACCACCAGGCGGCGGCGCATGTTGTACTCATCCCGCATCTTGTCGATCTCACCGTCGCACTCCCGCAGGGCGGTGATTGCCGCATACTGGCTGGTGGTGGGGGCGCTCATAATGGCGCTCTGGTGGATCTTGGTCATAATTTTGATGATGGGAGCCGGGCCGCAGGCATAGCCCAAGCGCCAGCCGGTCATGGCATAGCTCTTGGAAAAACCGTTCACCACAATGGTTCGCTCGGCCATGCCGGGCAGGGTGGCAATGGAGACATGGGGCCGCAGGCCGTAGTTCAGCTCGGCGTAGATCTCATCCGAAAGCACCATGACGTTGGTATCCCGCAGGACCTCCGCAATGGCTTCCAGATCCTCCCGCTCCATCACCGCACCGGTGGGGTTGTTGGGGAACGGCATGATAAGGAGCTTGGTCTTGGGGGTGATGGCGGCTTTCAGGGCCTCGGGCCTGAGGCGGAACTCATCCTCCTGGCGGCAGGGCACATGCACCGGCACACCGCCGGACAGGGTGGTGATGGGCTCATAGCAGACAAAGCAGGGCTCCGGGATGATCACCTCATCCCCGGGCTGCACAATGGCGCGGATGCACATATCAATGGCTTCGCTGCCGCCCACGGTCACCAGCACCTCCCGCAGGGGGTCGTAGTGCAGGTGCATCCGGCGCTCCAGATATCTGCAGATCTCCGCCCGCAGCTCTTTCAGGCCTGCGTTGGCGGTGTAGCGGGTGCGGCCATGCTCCAGGCTCTCGATGCCTGCTTCCCGCACAGCCCACGGTGTTTTGAAATCCGGCTCGCCCACGCCCAGACTGATGCACTCGGGCATATCAGCGGCCAGATCAAAGAATTTGCGGATGCCGGAGGGGCGCATCTCCCGTGCGGCAGGCGCGATCAGTTTATCGTAATCCATCACAGAACCGTGCACTCTCTTTCATCGATCTCTTCGTCCTGATACAGGCGGCCCTCTTTTTTATAGGTGCGCAGGACAAAATGGGTGGCAGTGGACAGCACATCGTCCAGCGGGCTCAGGCGCTTTGCCACGAACAGGGCGATCTCCTGGAAGGTCTGGCCCTTGATGACCAGCTGCAGGTCGTAGCCGCCGCTCATCAGCAGCACGCTCTCTACCTCGTCAAAGGCAGCAATGGTGGCTGCGATCTCATCAAAGCCGCGGCTCTTCTTGGGGCTGACGTTCAGCTCGATGACTGCCTCCACCCGGTTCACCCCGGCCTTTTCCCAGTCCACAAGGGTCTTGTAGCCCTTGATGATGCCCTGCGCCCGGGCCAGGTCGATCATAGCCGCCACCTCGGCGGGGGATTTATTCAGCATGGTGGCAATGTCCTCAATGGGCAGCCGCGCATTGTCTTCCAGAATCTTCAAAAGCTGTTCCATGGTCGTTTCTCCTTTGTTTTGCGCGGGTGGGCGTACCCACCCCGCTGTTATTTTTCAGTATAGCACAAGAATCGCCGCTTTGCATCCTGTTTTTTTACACCAAAGCGGTATAGAATGTCTTTTCCGCCTGAAACTGCTCTTTTTTCCAAAAGAGTGTTCAAAATCGGCAAATCTGCTATACTGAAAGAGAATCAATCTCTCAGCCGCTTTCAGCGGCAGCTCCTCTGGCAGGGGAGCCAGGTTCGCGTTGCTGCTTTTTCCTGCCTCCCTATCAGGGGAGGCGGCATCGCGTCAGCGATGACGGAGAGGTTTTACTTTGTATCATGGGGGTAAGGAATATGAAAGCGTTTATCACTGTCATCGGACACGATACCGTGGGCGTTGTTGCCAAAGTGGCCGCCCTTTGCTGCGAGCTGAACATCAACATTGAGGATGTGACCCAGAGCGTTCTGCAGGGCATGTTTGCCATGATCATGCTGGTGGACATTTCCAAGTGCAGCGTCAGCCATGAGGAGCTGCACGCCCGCACCGATGCTCTGGCCAGGGAGATGGGGATGCAGATCAATCTGACCCGTCAGGAAGTTTTTGACGCGATGCATACCATCTGACAGACAAGACCTCTCAGACGCTTTGCGCCAGCTCCCTGAATAGAGGTGGCATTGCGAAGCAATGACGGAGAGGCTCAGAAAGGATACTCTTATGAGCATGATGAATACCGGCGACATCCTCGAGACCATCGAGATGTTCACGCAGGACAATCTGGACGTGCGCACGGTCACCATGGGCATCAGCCTGCTGGACTGCATTGATCCGGACCCGAAGAAGGCCTGCGAAAAGATTTACAACAAGATCACCACCAAGGCAGCCGATCTGGTGCCCGCCGTGGAGCATATCAGCGCCGAGTACGGCATTCCCATCATCAACAAGCGGATCAGCGTCACCCCCATTGCCATGCTGCTGGTGCCTGCCCCGATGCAGACCCCGTGGACTTTGCCAAGCACTGGATGCCGCAGGCAAAGGTGGGCGTGAACTTTGTGGGCGGCTACACCGCCCTTGTGCACAAGGGCTTCTCGGCCGGTGACCGCCGCCTGATCGAGTCCATCCCCCGCGCACTGGCCGAGACCGACATCGTGTGCAGCTCGGTGAATATCGGTGCCACCAAGGCAGGCCTGAACATGGATGCCATCAAGCTGATGGGCGAAGCGTGAAGAAGGCCAGCGAGCTGACCGCCGACCGCCAGTGCATCGGCGCGGCAAAGCTGGTGGTGTTCTGCAACGCACCCGAGGACAATCCCTTCATGGCCGGTGCATTCCACGGCCCCGGCGAGCCCGACTGTGAGATCCATGTCGGCGTTTCCGGCCCCGGCGCTGTGCGCGCCGCGCTGGCAAAGCTGCCCAAGGATGCTCCCATCGACGAGGTGGCGGAGCTGGTCAAGCGCACTGCCTTCAAGATCACCCGCGTGGGCCAGCTGGTGGCCAATCTGGCCTCCAAGGCTCTGGGCGTGCCCGCGGGCATCATCGACCTTTCGCTGGCCCCCACCCCTGCTGTGGGCGACAGCGTGGCCAACATTCTGGAAGAGATGGGCCTTGAGACCTGCGGCTGCTGCGGCACCACGGCCTGCCTGGCCCTGCTGAACGATGCTGTGAAGAAGGGCGGCGTGATGGCCTCCAACCATGTGGGCGGCCTGTCCGGTGCCTTTATCCCCGTCAGCGAGGACGACGGCATGATCCACGCCGCCGAGTGCGGCTGCCTCACCATCGAAAAGCTGGAAGCCATGACAGCTGTCTGCTCGGTGGGCATCGATATGGTCATCATCCCCGGCGATACCACCCCCGCTGTCATCAGCGCCCTGATCGCCGATGAAGCCGCCATCGGCATGGTAAACAGCAAGACCACCGCTGTCCGCGTCATTCCCGCCATCGGCCGCAAGGCAGGTGAGATCCTGGATTTCGGCGGTCTGCTGGGCTATGGCCCCATCATGCCGGTGAATCAGCGTGACCCCTCGGTGTTCATCAACCGCGGCGGCCGCCTGCCGGCTCCCATGCAGTCTCTGAAGAACTAAAAGGAGCAACCCTCTCAGTCAATGCTTCGCATTGCCAGCTCCCCCGAAGGGGGAGCCCTTGGCATTACAGTCAGGCTTCACTGCAAAAATCAAGTATCAGAATAAAATGTGTCAAACAGGCCCATTCTCTGGTTATCATTTCCAGAAAAGGGGCCTGTTTTTATGCTGCCATTCTTTTCCCGCACGCTCACCCGCCGTGAGATGGCACTGGGGTGCGCCCTGCTTTCCCTTGCGCTGCTTCTGAGCGCCCTGCCTGCTGCCCTGTGCTGGGAGCAGGCGCAGCTGGACACCGGGGCCATCCTCTGTGCCGACACCCTGCGCTTCCACATCCGGGCCGACAGCGATTCCCCTGCCGATCAGACCGCCAAGCTCGCCGTGCGGGATGCCATTCTTGCCTACGCCGATGTCCACTGCACCGCACAGGACAAGCCTGCCGCCCTGCGCTGGGCGGCAGAGAACCTGCCGCACTGGAGCTGACGGCCCGGGCCGTGCTGGCAAGGCGGGGGATCTTTTCCACCGTTACGGTACAGCTGGTGGAAATGTACTTCGATACCACCCGCTATTCCACCGGCATCCTGCCCGCCGGGCGGTATCAGGCCCTGCGCATCGACCTGGGCGGCAACGCCCGCCACGGCAAAAACTGGTGGTGCGTGCTCTACCCGGGCTGTGCCGCTCTGCCTGCGGCACCTACGCCCTGCCGGAGGAAAACGATCTGGTGTGCGGGGGGTATGTGGTGCGGTTCAAGTGTGTGGAGTGGTGGCAGCGGGTGACGGCGAGCCGGGAGGATAAGGTGCTGGTCGAAACAGCCTCGCCCTCTCAGGCGCGAAGCAAAGACGGAGAGGGCAAAAAACGCTATGGCACACCTCCCCACTGCGCTGCATACGCTGTCGTGGAAGGAGTGTGACCACAATGGCGATTCCCGCTTATTATTCGTTGATCCAAAAGGGCTCCTACGGCCCGGACGAAGCTCTGGTGCAGACCTGGCTGAACGGCGTGCGTGACCAGTGCAGCTATTACCCCGCACTGACCATAGACGGCCACTTTGGCACCAGGAGCGAAAACGCCGTGAAAGAATTCCAGCTCCGGAACAGTATGAACATGGACGGCAAAGTCGGGGCCAACACCTGGAATGCCCTTTACGCAAAGTACACCGCAAAGCACGGGCTGGCGGTGCCCTATCCCGGCATCGTGATGCGCACCGGCATGTCCGGCGGCACCATCCGGCTCATCCAGCAGAAGCTCAACACGCTGGGGGAGAAGATCGGCACGGACGGAAAGTTCGGCTCCCGGACTGCCGCCGCTGTTCAGCGGTTCCAGCGACGCAATGGCCTGAACGCTGACGGTGCTGTGGGTAAAGCCACCTGGGAGAAGCTGTTCCCCGCTAGTTAAAAATTTCAATCGGCTCCGGGCAAATGCGGTTAAGAGATCTTCACGCCGACAGGCGGGAATCTCCAGCATTTTTGTTCGGAGCCCTCTGCTTTGGGGTTACTAGGGGCGAGCAGCCCCTAGTTCGTGCCTCCCGCGCTTCGAAAGTAGCGGGTGCCTTTCTGGTTCTCTTTTGGCACGCAAAAGAGAACATTCCGTGGTATAATAGAGCCATCCTTTTAGAAAGGGGGCTTCCCCATGCGTTTTCTCCACCTCTCCGACCTGCACCTGGGCAAACGGGTCTGCGAGTTCTCCATGCTGGACGACCAGCGCTATATTTTAGAGCAGATCTTATCCCTGCTCGATTCCCGCCCCGTGGATGCCGTGCTGCTGGCCGGTGACCTGTACGACAAACCCGTGCCGCCTGCCGAGGCGGTCCGCCTGCTGGACTGGTTCCTCACCGAGCTTTCCCGCCGGGAGCTGCCGGTGTTCGCCATCTCGGGCAACCACGATTCCGCTGACCGTGTGGCCTTTGGCTCTGCCCTGCTGGCCGAAAGCAGGGTCTACGTCTCACCGGTGTTTTCCGGCCCGCCGGAACCCATCACCCTCACCGACGCACACGGCCCGGTCGATCTGTACTTACTGCCCTTTTTGAAGCCTGCATGGTGCGGCACGTCTGGCCGGACACGCCATTGAGAGCTACAATGATGCCCTTGCCTGCGTGCTGGATCACTGTTCGCCTGACCCGGCCCGCCGCAGTGTGCTGGTTGCACACCAGTTCGTGGCAGGAGCTGCCTCCTGCGAGAGCGAGGAGCCCAGCGTGGGCGGCATCGACTGGGTGGATGCCGCCCTGTTCGACAAGTTCGACTATGTGGCGCTGGGGCATCTGCACAGCCCCCAGAAGGTGGGCCGGGATACCCTGCGCTACTGCGGAACGCCGCTGAAGTATTCCTTCTCGGAGGCCAGCCAGCACAAGAGCGTGACCTTTGTGGAGCTGGGCGAAAAGGGCAGCGTGACCATTGCCGCCGAACCGCTGGTGCCCCGGCACGATCTGCGGGAGCTGCGCGGCAGCTACATGGAGCTGACCGACCGCCGCAATTACGAGGCACCGCCGTGGACGATTACCTGCACATCACTCTGACCGACGAACAGGACATTCCCGAGGCACTGGCCCGCCTGCGGGTCATCTACCCCAACCTGATGCGGCTGGATTACGACAACCGCCGCACCCAGACCCGGCAGGAGCTGGATGCCCCTGCAAAGCCGAACAGAAAACACCGCTGGAGCACTTTGCAGATTTTTACCAGCTGCAGAACAACCAACCCCTGACCCATGAGCAGGCGGCTTTCTGCCAGCAGCTCATTGAAAGCATCTGGAAGGAGGAGGACGCATGAGACCGCTCAAGCTGACCCTCTCGGCCTTTGGCCCCTATGCAGGCACCACCACCCTGCCGCTGGAGCAATTGGGCAGAGGCGGGCTCTACCTTGTCACCGGCGACACCGGCGCGGGCAAGACCACCCTGTTCGATGCCATCACCTACGCCCTGTACGATCATTCCAGCGGCGGCGTGCGGGATGGGGCCATGCTCCGCAGCAAATACGCGGACCCCGGCACCCCCACCTTTGTGGAGCTGGAATTTGAGGTGCGGGGGCAGCGGTACACCGTCCGGCGCAACCCGGAGTATCTGCGCCCCAAGGCCCGGGGCGAGGGGTTCACCACCGAAAAGGCAGATGCCGCCCTGACCTATGCCGATGGCCGCCCGCCTGTGACCAAAGCCAAGGAGGTAACTGCCGCCGTCATTGATATCATCGGGCTGGACTACAACCAATTTTCCCAGATCGCCATGATCGCGCAGGGGCAGTTCACCCGCCTGCTCAACGCCACCACTGAGGAGCGGAGCAAGATCTTCCGGAAGCTGTTCCGCACCCAGCGCTACCAGAAACTGCAGGAGCGCTGGCCGAGGAGAACTCCGCCCTCACGGCCCGGCGCGCCGCCCTGAACGCAAAGCTGGACGCAGTGCTTGCGGGCATCTCGTATGATGCCGCCGACCCGGAGGCCGAAACACTGGGGACACTTTCGGCGCAGATGCCACCGGACGCAGTGGCCACCCTGCTGGAGGGGCTGATCGCCCGGCAGGAAGCCGCCGCAGCACAGGCCGCAGACGCGCTGGCCGCGCTGGACAGGCAATTGAGCAGGTTACAGACCACGCTGGGCGCGGCAGAGCAGGCAGAGCGCCAGCGGCAGGAGGTTGCCGGAGAGCTGGCCAAGGCCCGAAGCACCGCCCAGCTGGAATCCGCCAAGGCCAGCACCCGGCGCAAAACACTGGAAGCGCTGGATGCGGCACTCACGGCCTCTGAAGCAGAGCTTGCCACTCTGGCCGATGCCGACACCCGCCGGGTGGAGTTGGAGGCAGAAGCGGCCCGCCTTGCCCAGCGGGAAACCGCACTGAACGAGCTGGCCCGGAGCCTGACAGAGTGCCAGCACCGGAACACAGCCGCACGCGCCGCACAGGAGGCCTACCGGCAGGCGGCGGGCAGACAGACCGAGGCTCATTCCACCCGGGACACGCTGGAGCGTGCTTTTCTGGATGCGCAGGCGGGCCTGCTGGCTCAGACGCTGGAAGAGGGTGCCCCCTGCCCTGTCTGCGGCAGCACCCACCACCCGGCCAAAGCCCACCTGCCCCGCACCGCCCCCACCGAACGTGCAGGTGAACAAAGCCAAGCAGGCCGCCGCCCAGGCCGACAGCACCGCACAGGAGGCCAGTGCCGCCGCGCGGGAAGCGCTGACGCGGGAGCAGGAGGGCCGCGCCCAGCTGCGGAAGGATGCAGAGGCGCTTCTGCCTGAGCGGTTCACTTCGCCCGAGGGGCCGGTGCCTCTGACCGTGAGCCTGCTCAAGACTGCGCTGGCCGAGGAAAATGATGCTCTGCACACCGCACAGGCCGACCTGAAGCAGCGCCAGACCAAAAACCATACCGACTGCCGCCGCAAAAAAGAGCTGGAAGCCCAGCGCAAAGCACAGGCAGAACAGCGCACCGCTCTGGAAGCGCAGGTGACGGCAGCCCAGCAGGCTGCTGCCGCCGCCCAGGCTGCGGTGCAGACACTGGAAGCCCGGCAGGCTGCGGAGCAGATCGCGCAGCCCCAGAAGATCGCGGCGCTCAAGGCAGAGCAGAACGAGCTGCTGGCCCGGCGCAAAGCCCTTGCCGCACAGGAGAAAGACCTGACGCCCGGCTGCTGCCCAACCGGAGGGCGCTGGCCGATCATCGAAAGCTTGCCGACCAGCGGGACGCGCTGGATGCCCGTTGGCAGTGGGTAAACGCGCTGGCCTCCACGGCGGGCGGCACCCTGAGCAGCAAGCAGAAGATCCGGCTGGAGGCTACATCCAGATGAATTACCTCGACCGCATCCTTGTCCACGCCAACACCCGCCTGATGCAGATGACGGCGGGCCAGTACGAGCTGGAGCGCATCGGTGCCGAGAACCAGCGCAGCCAGTCGGGCCTTGACCTGGGAGTCATCGACCATTACAACGGCACCCGCCGCAGCGTCAAGACCTTGTCCGGCGGCGAGAGCTTCAAGGCCTCGCTGGCACTGGCCCTGGGTCTTTCCGATGAAGTCCAGAGCACCGCAGGCGGCATCCGGCTGGACACCCTCTTCCTCGATGAGGGCTTCGGCTCGCTGGATGAGGAATCGCTGGAGCAGGCCATCCGGGTGCTCTCCGGCCTGACCGAGGGCGACCGGCTGGTGGGCATCATCTCCCATGTCGCCGCCCTGAAGGACCGCATCGACCGGCAGGTGGTCGTGCACAAGGAGCGGAGCGGGGGCAGTTGGGTGGAGATTGTGACGTAACCAGAAGACTCCGGAAGACTCCGGATTCAATGGGCAGCCCATCCTTCCATACAACCTCTCCGTCATCTTCGCTTCGCTTGATGCCACCTCCCCTAGTAGGGGAGGCCTTGGCATTCCGTCGCGTTTTCGAGTGTAAGCGCTTCGCTACTATTTGCCCTGCTAACGTTAACATTTTCACCTTGCGGCAGATACTGTTTTTGGAGCGCCAGCGAAAATAGCGAAAAATAAGCCTTTTGCCAAAGGCTCCCCTACTAGGGGAGCTGTCGCAGCGAAGCCTGCGACTGAGAGGTTGTACAGAGCAGAACTTTTCCCGCATAAACGACTACACCTCCGCACACATTAAGTGCGGAGGTGTTTCTTATGTCCCACAAGCAAAAGCATGTCGGCCCCACATCCAGCCGGGTGAGCCCGCCGCTGGGGGCACTGCCCAGCCAGCCGGACAGCCCGGAAGTGCAGCTGCCGCCGCCGGAACGGATCTGCCGCCGATCCAGGCGGTCCCCATGACGGACGGCACACCGGCAACCTGCATGCAGAAAAACGCCAAGGAATTTCTGGCAGGAAATACACCCGGCGTAATGGCGCAGTATGCCCCCGGGCTGTTCACGGAGCAGAAGCAAAACAGCCGCCAGCCCGCACCGGATGACCCGGAGGCGGTAAAAGAACTGGTTCGCCTGCGGGAAGAGGAGCCTTATGGTTGACCCTCTCCGTCACGCCTCGCGTGCCAGCTTCCCCGGCGGGGGAGCCCTTGGCAGAACGTGCCGTTTTGCGGATATCACATCCGGCTCCTGCAAGTAAAATCAAAATTTTCAAATTATTTTCCAATTACCTGTTGAAATCTTCGCCGCGTTCTTATATTATGATAACAAACAAAGCAAAGGCAGGTAAGGAAACATGGCAGAAATCAAATACGAAGTGGTCCAGCGCATTGCAGTGCTGTCTCAGCGTCCCCGCGGCTGGGAGCGCCAGCTCAATCTCATCAGCTGGAACGACGGCGAACCCAAGTACGACATCCGTGATTGGTCCCCGGACGGCACCCGCATGGGCAAGGGCATTTCCCTGAGCGGCGAAGAGCTGGCCATCCTCAAGGGCATTCTGGAAGATCTGGAGCTGTAAGATGGACTACCGCGAGGAGTTTTTGCAGGTCTGGCATCAGCATGTCTCCCGCCCGGGCAGCGAAAAGCTGCTGGACTGGCTGGACAATAAGACGGATTTCTTCTCGGCTCCGGCCTCCACCCGGTTCCATGGGGCCTGTGACGGCGGCCTGTGCATGCACAGCCTGAACGTCTACCATGCTCTCCACGACGGCTTTTTCACCGAGGGCGAGAGTGAGGAGAGCTATGCATCTGTGCTCTGCTACACGATCTGTGCAAGGCCAACTACTACAAAAAGGCACCCGCAATGTGAAGAACGATGCCACCGGCCAGTGGGAAAAGGTGCCCAGCTACAGCGTGGAGGATTTGTTCCCCTATGGCCACGGCGAGAAGAGCGTGTTCCTGATCGAGCGGTTTATGAAGCTGAAGGTCGAGGAAGCGGTAGCCATCCGCTGGCACATGGGCGGCTTTGACGATGCGGCCAAGGGCGGCTGCTTCGCCATCTCGGAGGCTTACGACAAATACCCGCTTGCCGTCAAGCTCCACATTGCCGATCTGAAGGCCACCTATCTCATGGAACACCGCACCAGCGCCGTGCGGTAACATCCCTAAGACGCAAAAAGACGATGCACAGCGTTTGTGCATCGTCTTTTTGTTATACAGTCATTAAGCTTTCCAGCTGATGTACCAGATCCACCGCCTGATGGTCGAGTGCCGTGGTGGGCTTCCAGTCCGGCTGCGCAAAGGGACAGCGTTCCTCCTCCGGTTCCGGCGGTGCGGCCTGCGGGGCAGGCTCCTGCTCCGCTGCGCTCTGCTCCGGCGCAGCATCCGGCTGGGGCGGCTCTGCCTTGGGGGCATCTGCCGCCGGGTGGAACACGATCACCGGCAGGCCGGGCTGTTCCAGCACCCTGGGCTGCGGGGGTACGGGCGGCAGCAAACTGTTTGCCCGCGCCTGCTCACACAGAGCTTCCAGCTCGGCGTTCTCCTGCCGCAGTGCCACCATCTCCCGCTCACAGGCGTAAAGCCGGGTCTGGTAACGGCGGATCTCCGCATTGGCAGCAGCAAGACGGCGGTTCAACAGCTCCGCCTGAGCGGGCTGGCTCGGGAGCCGTCTCCCGGTTTCCGGTTCGACCTGCGCCATCGTTTCCTCCACTTCCTGCACCCTGCGCAGAGCGCGGCGGTATTCACGGGCAGCGGCGGCACAATAACGCTCCACACAGCGCAGCACACTGGTCCTGCGGCAGCTCAGCCATTCGGTGCGCAGCCAGATGTCGTTTGGTACCATCTCTGCTCCTCCCGCTCACGCGCGCAAGAGACCACGCCCCCTCCCGGGCGGTTCACACTGTAACTTACAAACTTACTTGCGCTTATTCAGGATCGCCAGCAGCTCATCGTAGTAACGGTTGTCGCTGCTTTCTTCCTCCACCGGCTTTGCAGCGCTGTTTGCGGCGGCAGCAGCTGCTGCTTTGCGGCACCCACGCCGGACACATCAGAGCTGAACACTGCGCTGGGGGTGGAAGCACCGGCACCGGCGGCGTTGTTCAGGCTGCTGCGCAGGCCATCGGCGCTTGTTGTCAAAGCCGGTGGCCACAACGGTAACGCGCATCTCATCGGACAGGTTCTCATCGAACGCAGTACCCCAGATGATGTTTGCATCGGGGTGAGCACTCTGGGTGATGAGGCCGCAGCGGTCTCGACATCCTCCAGGCCGATATCGGGGCTGGAGGTGATGTTGATGATCACGCCGTGTGCACCGGCAATGCTGGTCTCCAGCAGCGGAGAGGAGATCGCAGCCTTGGCGGCGTTCTCTGCCTTGCCTGCGCCCTTGGCGCTGCCCACGCCCATGTGGGCGTAACCGGCATCCTTCATAATGGAGCGCACGTCTGCGAAGTCCAGGTTGATGAAGGCGGGCACATTGATCAGGCAGAGATGGACTCCACGCCCTGACGCAGCACATTATCGGCGGCCTGGAAGGCGTTCATCAGGGTGATCTTTTCCTGGCTGATCATCTTCAGGCGCTCATTCGGGATAACGATCAGGCTGTCAACGTGCATGAGCAGGTTTGCGATGCCCTGCTCTGCCAGGCCCATCTTGCGCTTGCCCTCAAAGGAAAAGGGCTTGGTGACGATGCCCACGGTCAGGATGCCCAGATCGTGTGCCACCTCAGCCACAACAGGAGCCGCACCCGTGCCGGTGCCGCCGCCCATACCGGCGGTGATAAAGACCATCTGGGAGCCCTTCAGGCATTTGCGATCTCGTCCTTGCTTTCCTCGGCAGCACGCTGGCCGATCTCGGGATCAGCGCCCGCGCCGCGGCCCTTGGTGAGCTTGGAGCCCAGCTGCACCTTAGTGGCAGCATGGTTCTTGGCCAGCGCCTGCTGGTCGGTGTTCATTGCAATAAATTCTACGCCCTGCAGACCGTCGCTGACCATGCGGTTGACTGCGTTTCCGCCGCCGCCGCCCACGCCAATGACCTTAATCGTCGTAACATTTTCATCCATTTCTTCATCGAGCATGAGTGCCATAACTTTTGTCCTCCATCGGATATGTTATCGTAAACCTGCGCTTTTCGCACAAGAAGAGTTCGATACTATACTTATATAACTGTATCGTATCATCTTTTTGCCCCGATTGCAAGACAAATTTGTTTTTTTACAGAGGTTTTTTTCGCCGACCTGTTTTCCGGGGCCGATTCCCGCCGAATTTGCGCCCCCAAACCGGCCAAAATCTCTGTAAATCCGGCATATCCCCGGTCGATATGCGCCGGTGGGTAATGACCGTGGTTCCCCGGGCCGCAAGCCCCGCCAGCACCAGTGCCGCCCCGCCCCGCAGATCAGGGGCCTCCACCTCTGTACCGCGCAAAAGGCCGCCCGGCGCAATGGTCAGCACCCTGCCTGCCGTTTCGGCCTGTGCACCCAGGCGGCAAAAGCCTCAGCACAGCCGAACCGCGCTCAAAGATCACGTCCTCGATGCTGCTCTCGCTGTCGGCACAGAGCATTGCCGCCGCCAGCAGCGGGGCAGCATCGGTGGCAAGGGCCGGATAGCCCCGGTAAACACCCGGCCTGCCCCGTGCAGCCGCCCAAAGCGGGAAATTCGCACCGTATCCCCCGCCGGTTCCACCCGGCACCCCATTTGTCCCAGAATTTCCAGCACCGGTGCATAGAGCGCAGGGGCGCAGCCGGTCAGTTCCACCCGGCCGCCCGCTGCCGCACAGCCGCAGGCCAGCGTGGAAGCAAAAATGCGGTCGGGCAGGGGCGAAAAACAGCACCCGGAAAGGCCCCGCCGCCCTTCGATGCGGAGGGTGGAGGTTCCCGCCCCCTCGATGCAGCCGCCGCACCGGTTCAGAAAAGCGGCAAGGTCTGCGATCTCCGGTTCCCGGGCCGCCCCCCGCAGGATGGTTCTGCCTCTGGCACAGGCAGCGGCCAGCAGAAGCGTCTCGGTGGCTCCCACGCTGGGGAAACGCAGGGTGATCTCGGCCCCGTGCAGGCCGGAGGGAGCCGTCAGCACCAGCCGCCCCTCCCCAGCTTCCAGCTCCACCGCCCCCATTTTTGCCAGCCCCGCCAGATGCA
>ENA-OQJH01000608-OQJH01000608.1-human-gut-metagenome-genome-assembly--contig:-NODE-608-length-18656-cov-4.973663_pt1 | contig 18656 bp, 15 predicted proteins | sample MGYA00242597_ERZ504763 | MGnify/ENA primary metagenome ERZ504763 (study PRJEB26092, sample SAMD00036359) | human gut metagenome | host: Homo sapiens | study: EMG produced TPA metagenomics assembly of...
CTACAATCCAATCATTTCCGTCATTCATCATATCGAGTGCTGTAAGGATTGCTTGCTGTGCACATCTGTTCGGTCTGAATCCATAGCTATGGTCATGGAATTGTTCCTCATAGATTGGTGTTAAAACCTGTGCAATAGCTTGTTGTATGAATCTGTCTGTTACTGTCGGTACTCCCAGGTTTCTGACACCACCATCAGGCTTTGGTATCTCCACTCTTCGTACTGGTTGAGGTTTATATTTTCTTATCCTCAACTGTTCCTTGATAATTTCGCCGTTCTTTGCAAGATATTCCTTGAGTTCTGTGTACTTCATTCCGTCTACTCCCTCGGCACCTTTGTTTCGTACGACTTGCAGATATGCTCTGTTGAGATTATCGTTAGATAGTATCTGCTCCATTAGACTACTTGTGTCCATGCGTTCTTTCCTTTCCGTCCCGCTTGATTTGACCATCTTTTACCCGATTGGTTACGGCAGATGTTATCTCTTCTGCAATACGAGACATACTCAAACTTATTGATTGTTCGCCCCTTTGCTCTATCTCCATTACAGAGACTTCTTCACTACTATGGGCTCGGCTGACTTCTCACAGTTCGTTGTTACTAGGCTAATGAAACCCCTGTGAGACCTCCACGCTTAAGGTGCACGCTCTTTCCTCTCATCTATCCGCCACATCTACTCGTACTTCCAGCAACTTTAGGACTTCATCTCTTTTGGCAGACTTATCCGTATTTCCGAGCCTTATATGTGATTTCTGTCCGTCGGACCAAGAGTTTGCTTACAGCTTCCTTCAGATTCCACCTCACGATGGACACCCTTGCTGTTCTGCTATACACTTCCTCGTTGCCTAGGCGTGTTCGGGACTTTCACCCATTAGAGCGCGCCCATGGCGCGCAAACCAAAAAAGACAACCATTTCTGATTGTCTTTTCAGGTAGTGCCTATTAAATTTTGATATATAGCTATCCTATATTACTTCGTTATTTATCTGCTTTCTTTTTTTCATCCTGCTCTAAAATATTATTTACTAATTTTTGAAGCTCTTTGCGATCAGGCAGATACAACTCATATTTTGACACAAACAAATTACTGTCCATACCATAAGTTGCATATTCCACAAGCAGCTCATCTTTATTATGGCTCAGAATAATACCAATCGGTGGATTATCGTCTGCCATGTTTTCTTCCTTTGCAAAATATCCCATGTACATATTCATCTGACCAATATCTACATGCTGTACTGAATTTTTCTTCAAATCAATCAGCACAAAACATTTCAAAATTCTATGATAAAATACCAAATCCACATGGTAGTGAATATTATTTACCGTCAAAGGATACTGCCTGCCGACAAAGGTAAAGCCTTTTCCCAATTCTAACAGGAATTTTTGAATATTATCAATAATTTTCTGTTCCAAATCTTCCTCACTGTAACGATCTTTTTCCGGAAGTCCCAAAAATTCTAATGTGTAAGTATCCTTGATGATGTCCTCCGGCTTATCATAGGTAATTCCCTCATTTGCAAGTGCCAAAATCCCCTCTTTATCCCTGCTTGTCGCTAATCTAAGAAATAATGCTGAATCCATCTGCCGTCTGAGCGTTCTTACGTCCCACTTTTCTTTATAACATTCTTTTTCGTAAAAACTTCGTTCTAATTCATCATCAATCTTTATCAGTTCACAGATATGCGACCATGTCAATTTGTCAGACACTGTCTGACAATTCTCATAACAAAGATAAAACTTCCTCATATTGTTAAGATTGGGTCTGCTGTACCCTCGCCCCAATCGCAAAGTAAGCTGATGAGATAATGTTGTTAATAATTTTGAACCGTATGCTGCTTTTACATTTCCATCCTGCTCAAACTCAACAATATATTTTCCGATTGTCCAATAGGTTTGGGTTATCACACTGTTTACTTTTTTCGGCTAATTCTTTTTTTGCATTTGAAACCGTTGTTTCAATCTCATCCACCAATGGCTGAAGCATATTATTCTGCTCTAAATCATTCATAATATATCCTTTCCGAATTTGTCAGACAGTGTCTGACAAATTCAATTTTCGTTTTTATGTATTTCATTATGTCCAGATCTTTTTATTTCAACTTTTCACAATTTGCTCTATTAAAATATTGCCCTTGAACTAATATTATATTTCATATTGGAATAAAAAGAAATAGCGTAATTACAAAAACTCCTCCTTCCTCTTATCTCGATTTCCAGATTTTTCCATACTATTTCCCGTAGCTTTTATTTTCATCTCTGCAAGCCGTTCCTTCAAAGACACCCTCTGCACTGGCTTATCTGCCACCCGTTCTGACTTCAAACCATTCTGCCTTGCAGATTGGTTGACATCCTGTCCAAAAGTTCCCGTCCGTTCCGTTCCCTGCTCCGGTGTATCATCGTCCATGCCGATACCATCATCGCCCTTTTCATCCATATTAAGCAGGGCATTTAGGGCAGACAGGCGGTCTAATTTTTCTGCCAGCTCCTCTTCCTGTGCAAAAGGTTTCTGCACTTCCACCTTTGCCGTTTCAAGCTGATGCTCCACATTGTTCAGTTTGGTCTTTGCTTCTGCAAGCTCTTTTGGCATAGACTCCAGTGCATGATTGATACGGGCGATATTACCAAGCGGATCAGAACCTATTTCCAGATTATGGGATAACTGTCCTTTGACATTCATCACAAATTTATGGTTAAAGGAATCAAAGGATACAGACATTTTAAAGCCCGCATACTCGCCTATCATTGCCGGGGCATTAACACTCTTTATCTCTTTGCACATTTCCACAAGAGCAGTTCCGGCTTCTTTTTTATCTGTGTAGAGCTTATCCCCGACTTTCATTGTAAACTGCTCTTTATCTGCCGGAAGATTTTCCTTTGCAGTCTGAATATCCGTCTGCATACCACTGATACGTTCCTTTAAAATAGTTATCTGTTGCGGGTAGTGCTTCGTGATGTTGTCCTCCAGCCTGTACTTCTGGCTTGTATGGTTTGCCTTCATCAGCTTCAGCTTCGATACCTGTATATCCAGGTCCATCTTTTCCTTGATGTAGGGATTGCCCGTTGCAAGTGCTTTGACCTCCGCATAGGTAAGTGCCGCTTCATCCACATCCTCACAGCTTCGTACCGGAGATTTGCTTGTCATGATCTGTCCGATAAATTTCTGCTTGTTCTCGATAAGCTGCCAACTGTACGAATCGAAGGTTCCTTCCGTCACATACCGGAAAATCTTTACTTTCGGATTAAGGTTTCCCTGTCTTAAAATACGTCCTTCCTGCTGTTCTATATCAGAAGGACGCCACGGTACATCCAGATGATGTAATGCGATGAGTCTGTCCTGCACGTTGGTTCCGGCTCCCATTTTCTGCGTGGAACCAAGCAAAAAGCGAACCTGTCCGCTTCTTACTTTTCCGAACAGCTCCGCTTTCCTAAGCTCCGTATTTGCATCATGGATAAAGGCAATTTCATTCTCCGGCACTCCCTTTTCCATCAGTTTCTTTTTGATATCTTCATATACATTAAAAGTACCATCTCCCTTCGGCGTTGACAAATCGCAGAAAATAAGCTGCGTGGACTTCTGTTCCTTTGTCTGCTCCCATATTTCAAATGCTTTCTCCACACAAGTAGCAGCCTTTGAATTTTCATCATCAGGAAGCATGTCGTTGATAAGCCTCTGATCCAGTGCTAATTTTCTGCCGTCATTGGTGATTTTCAGCATATTATCCTCATGGGGCTGTACCATTCTGTCACGCACTGCTTCGGCTCGTTCTGCAAGGGAAGCCACCATATCCTTCTGGTATTCACTCGGCTTTAACACCACATTTTCATATTCTGCTTCCGGCACAGGAAGGTTTAGCATATCCGGTGTCTGAATATCTGCACTCTCCTTAAAAAGTGCAATCAATTCCGGCAGGTTGAAGAATTTCGCAAACCTTGTTTTTGCCCGGTATCCTGTTCCCTCCGGTGCAAGCTCTATGGCGGTCTGTGTTTCGCCAAAGGATGATGCCCAACTGTCAAAATGACCAAGTCCCAGCTTCTGCAGCGTACCATACTGAAGGTATCGCATATTGGTATAAAGCTCTGTCATACTGTTGGAAATCGGAGTACCTGTTGCAAAAGTAACGCCTTTTCCACCTGTCAGCTCGTCAAGGTACTGGCACTTTGCAAACATATCCGAGGACTTCTGTGCTTCTGACTGTGCAATACCCGCCACATTCCTCATTTTCGTATAAAGGAACAGATTTTTATAATTATGTGACTCGTCCACAAAGAGCCTGTCCACACCAAGCTGCTCAAAAGTTACCACGTTGTCCTTCCTTGATGTATCGTTTAGTTTCTCAAGCCTTGTCTGCAAAGACTTCCGTGATTTTTCCATCTGCTTAATGGTGTACCGCTCCCCATTGTCGGCTTTTGCCTGCTCTATGGCAAGTTCAATCTCATCAATCTGGCGTTCTATAATGGCAATCTGTCTTTCCTGTGAAAGTGGGATTTTCTCAAACTGCGAATGACCGATAATGACCGCATCATAATCCCCGGTGGCAATTCTGGAACAGAATTTCTTCCGGTTGGCAGGCTCAAAATCTTTCTTTGTAGCTGCAAGTATATTCGCTCCGGGATACAATCGTAAAAAGTCACTTGCCCACTGCTCCGTAAGGTGGTTCGGTACGACAAATAATGATTTCTGGCATAAGCCAAGCCGCTTACTCTCCATAGCCGCCGCTGTCATTTCAAAGGTCTTTCCTGCTCCCACGCAATGGGCAAGCAGTGTATTATCCCCGTAAAGCACATGTGCCACCGCATTTTTCTGGTGTGGCTTCATCTCAATATCTGGTGTCATGCCAGGGAATTTCAGATGTGAACCGTCATATTCCCTCGGTCTGGTGGAATTGAAAAGACGGTTATATTTTTCCACAAGTACCTGCCTGCGTTCCGGATCACGAAATACCCAGTCTTTAAATGCTTCCCTTATGGCTTCCTGTTTCTGGCTCGCTATAGTAGTTTCCTTCTTATTCAGGACTCTCTTTTCCTTGCCGTCCTCCTCTATGGTGTCATACACACGACTGTCCTTCAGATTAAGGGAATCTTCTAAAATCTGGTACGCATTTCTCCGGCTGGTTCCATAGGTCACATTTACAAGGCATTGCCATAATCCGCATTTTTTCCCTTTACGTTCCATTGTCCGGTGACATCGGAATATTGAATACCCACAATGTTCCGGTCAAACAGATGATGTGGTGTTTCAATAGTATCCCTCATGAAATCCTCGATATATTTCGGATCAATCCATGTGGCACCAATACGCACCTCAATCTCGGAAGCATCCAGTTCTTTCGGCTGCACCTGTGTAAGTGCCTGCACGTTTACGGCATATTCCGGGTGGTTCTCGGCATAAACTTTCGCAATTTCCAGCTTATCACGTACATTTCCACTTAAATACTCATCCGCTGTTTCCCATCTGTCCGTCACAGGATTTTGAAAGATAATGCCTGTCAGCTCCTCCTTGATTTTTCCAAGCATCTTATCATATTTTTCGCTGTCCATATAGTCAGCTTTGTCCATAAGCAGCCCTGCCATATAGTCAAGGTCTATTCCCGCCTTTTCCGATAAAGACACCGCCAGTGCTTCACTTGCCGTATCCACGCTTGTAACGACTTCTGCTTTCTTAATGGTACGCTTCGTGAACATATCCGCCTTGCCCTTGAAATTGCCCTCATCATCCAGCTTTTCCAGAGAACACAGCAGGCAATAACTGCTGTCCTGATTGAAAGCTCTCTTGTTGGTCTGCGAATTGATTAAACCGAATTTCTTGGAAAAAACATCATACAGCGTGTTGAGTTCTGCTTGTTTTTCCTTGATTGCGCTGTCGGAATATTCTTCCAACTGCAAATTGATAAGTTCCTGCGTACAGTTACGGATACACACCATCCCCTTAATACGCTCCTGCATGGTTTCCGTCATATCCACAGGCTTCATAATGGAATTTTCCCGGTAATATACCTTATTGTCCACAAGCGTGTAGCTGTAATTCTTTACATCCGGGTCTGCCGGAATAGTGGCATCGGCAAGCTCGTCTGCCAGTTCATCCATTTCTACGGCTTCTATCTCCCCATCTATACGGCTTACCGCTTCCTTTAACTGCTCCACAAATGGTCTTGTGGTATCGGGCATACAGGTACTTTCCATACCATATGGTCCGCTGACCATTTCCATTTTCCTACAATCATCTCAGGATGTTCAACAAAATAACTGTTCATGGCAATGCCGTTCTCATCTTCTGACAAATGCACCCATTCCGGCTCCAAGTCCATCACACGGTCACGTTTCTTTAAAATAAAATATCGGAAGTAACTTCTGTTCCTGCATTTTCCTTAAATGCCGTATTAGGAAGCCTGACTGCACCGAGAAGCTCTGCCCTCTGTGCAAGATACTTTCTGACCTCCGGGCTTTTCTTATCCATAGTTCCTTTAGAAGTAACAAAAGCAACCACACCACCAGGACGAACCTTATCCAATGTCTTTGCAAAGAAATAATCATGTATCAGGAAATTGTTTTTATCATACTGTTTATCGGCTACCTTGTACTGTCCGAATGGCACGTTGCCGATTGCAACATCAAAGAAATCATTGGGATAATCCGTTTTTTCAAAACCTGTGATTTTAATATCCACTTTCGGATAAAGCTGCTTTGCTATCCTTCCGGTAATCCCATCAAGCTCCACTCCATAAAGTCTGCTTTCCTGCATCTTCTCCGGCAGCATACCGAAGAAATTTCCGATACCCATTGCCGGCTCTAAAACATTTCCTTTTTCAAAGCCCATGTTCTCCAGTGCTTCATAAATACTACGGATAATCATAGGGCTTGTATAGTGGGCATTTAAGGTACTCTCCCTTGCGGAAGCATACTCTGCATCCGATAACAGTTCTTTTAATTCCCGGTATTCTACCGCCCAGGCACTTTTGCTTTCATCAAAGGCATCTGCCAAACCGCCCCAGCCGACATACTGTGATAAAATCTTTTGTTCCTCCGGTGTTGCAAGACGGCTTTCACTTTCTATCTGCTCCAGCATACGGATTGCTTCCACATTCCTTCTGAATTTTTCCTTTGCCCCGCCAATGCCAAGAGCATCATCGTAATACGGAAATTGACTGCATTTGATCTGTCAATCTGTGGTTCTGACTTTTGGACATCCTGTCCAGATGTGTTCTGCACAACTTCTGCCACCAAAGGCTGCTCCAGACTATCATCACTGCCCTCAAATCGTGCAAAAACTTCTGCTTCATGGCGGTCAATATCCCTCTCTACCATGATGTTCAGATAATCTTCCTCTATCTCTGTCCTGTCCGGCTTATGGTCATATTCTATATGAATATCTCCATTTACCTCTGCATAATAAAACTCACTATCCTCTGTGGAATTGCCAAGCAGATAAGTGTCCTCCCCGGACTTCCATTGATCAACATGTATGCAGTTCTGTCCGTCAATAGTAATAGTGTTTTCTTCTGCCGCTTGTGCTGCAAGTTCCTTCTCATGCTCAATATATCTTCTTGTCTGGTTAATAAATCCATTTAATACAGCAGGATGGGAAGTCACAATCAAATCCCTGTTTTCAATCATGCATAAGGCTCGATTTCCTTTGCCCATTCCTTGTTATCCGGTGAAAATCTGCCATCATGACTAAAGTGCATAACTGTATTGGCAAGTACATAAGCAACTCTTTCGCTTCCATATTCACGAATAACATCTTCCGCAGTTTCCTTTGGCAGTCGGTATCCGTCAAACTTCTCCGCAATCGCTTTTTCTATTGCTTCTTTGCAGGATACTTTTGTGTCACGTTCTATTTTCTCCTGTGCTTTCTGCATAGCCTTTCTGGCTTCATCTTCTTTATACGCAGCATAGGCTTCTTTCCCTTCTGGAGATAAATACCTATCCTCCTCAATCAGTTTCCGGATACGCCTTTCTACAACATTCCATGATAAAAGTACCTCTGTGTAAGGCTCCATGATACTGCCTTTCTCCAACTTGATACCCTTTGCATCATGATTTTCATTACTTCTGTCAGTTCCAGCAAGTGCCGGGGAACTGCCTCCTGTTCCATATTCGTTTTTAAGAAAAGTAACTGCCTCCTTGCTGTCATGCCCCTCCTTAAAATAATCATAGATTCGGAAAGAGCCATGTGCAAACCCGCTTCCCCTTCCAAGCCTGTGGTCTATCTCATCCTGTGTAATAAAATCCTCTTTCTTAATCTCCACATTATCAGCAGTAGGAAAGGTTAGCTTTTCCAAAAGCAGATTATCAAGTTCTGCTCTAAGCTCCTCCTTTGATATTATGGAACGAAAACGAAGTTCCTTCTCTCCGATTTCAATCTGCTGTAATGCTTTGTCCATATCAGATGCAACAAGTTCCACTCCTTCCGGCGTTGATAATAATTCCACCAGTCTTGAATGAGCATCCGGATAATTACTAAGTTTCAGCTCCAGCTCCTCCGGCATTTCTCCAATCCCATCACGGAAAAAGAAAAAAATATGATTTGCAAGACGAACATGTTCGCTTTCATCCACGAGATAGGCTTCATTTGCTCCCATGTAAGTGCCATTTTCCACCTGTAAACGTATTTCCTTTTCTACTTCCTGCCAACTCATGATAGCTACAGGATATTCCAACGCAGATGTCCCATGTCCGATGCTCATTCCCTGCTCATCAAACCATACCGATACCTGTTTTCCATCAAATTCAAAACCCTTTCCGGTAGTACCGTATTCCTTTTGAAGAAAAACCGCCATTTCTTCCGGCGTCTTTCCCTGCTGATACTTGGCATAGATACGTTTTCTGCTGTTTTCCTTTCCTCCACCGCTTCTGAGGATTGTGTCAATTTGCTCCTGCGGTATTTGAGTAGAGAGTGGTACTATACTTGTTTCCTCTGCCTGTTTCATGGCAATATTTCCTACCTGCTCCGAAAACATGGAAAAAGGTCGAGCTGTTTATACATTCCATCCGTATCAATCTGCTCTGCCACTTCTCCCGGAAGAAGATACACCCCGTCCTCTATATAAGAATTAACAAGAAATCTGGCATCTTTCCATGAGATTCTCGTTTCCGCTTCACGGGTGAGATAACTCCCTTTCCACATGGTAAGTCCATCTTCATCGGCACGATACCCTGCCTTGTTTGTCCTATATACAGCTCTGTAAACTCCTCCATGCGGAAAGAATTTTTCAGATAGTCCGTCTGGAGTCTTGCATCCTGCTCCATCTGGAAATAGCCTGCTATCTCCGGTCTTTTATGAACGAAGTGTTTATCAAAGCACAAGATACCTTTTTTAAGGTCAGTAAAATCTTCCTCTTGTGCATTATCCAAAAAAGAACCGGATAATGAATTACTTCCACTATCCGGCTCCGATTGTTCCTCATTCTGTTCTATTCTGCTGTCTAAATGTAAATCAGCTCCTTCAGCACGATTTCCTCCGCTGACTGTCTGATGTTGTTCATCTTCGCTACCCAGCTCATCTGATCGGCTGCTTTCATTTCCTCGTTCACTCCCTCTTTCTGCGCCATCTGTCCGGTCAGCATTTCCATTCTCTGCTCTGCCTGCTCCTGTGTCTCCAGACAATGCTCTTTCAGAGTTCCTTTCAGAATCATTCCCTGATAAATTCCTTTCCTGTGTTCCTTCAGAAAGTTCTTCCTCATCAGACCGTACTTCGTAAGTGTCCCCTGCGGCTCCTCGTTCGGCATCAGGTTCGGTATCAGATAATCCCCGTTCTTCTCGTATGTCAGTTTCATATGCTGTTTCCTCCGTTTCCATTTTATTTGCTTCATTTTCGCTTTCACGCTTTAACGCATTATAGCGTGGCTCAGACTCATTTGCAAGCTCTTTTTTGGCATTTTTCTCAAGGCTTTCATACTGTTCCCCATTTACCTTGTTTTTTGCCTTATTTCGGGCAATTTGTCGATCATAGGCTGCAATGGTTCTTCCAATTTCCATCAGCACTGGTTTACACATTTCCGTAGTGGCGGTTCCGAGAACAGAAAGTGTATCCATTGTGCTGAAATCACTGATATAGCTGAAATCAAGTTCATCCTTCCATATCTCCATATCCGCACCACAGCGGGATAAAAGCGTGTATGCGATACTTGCGGATAATGTCTCCCGAAGTCTGATTCCAACATTAAATTCGTCTAATTCATCAAGAAAGCTCCCTTCCTTTGCATAGGAAATTTCCGGAAGAAGCTCCTCATAATAATCTCCGGCAATCCTGGCAGCCAGTTCTATTATCCTGTTTTCAAATGGCAGTGTGCTGTCCGTTTTCCCATAAGTTTTTTCAAGCTGTTCCATAACAGCATTTTTATGTTCCTCCTGAAGCTCCCACAGATAAGGGTCACGCCCAATTCTTCTTGCTTTATGAACATCTGATACATCAAAGACATATTTTAATCTGGGACGTTCACTCTCCGTATCAATGAGTGCAATACCCTTTGCTCCACGGTTGACCCAGCAATTCATTTTCTCATTCCATGTTTCAAGAGAAGCACAGGCAGACGCATCCGGTCTTTGAGCATAGATTAACATCTGCTCATTAAAAGGATATTTGTATAACCTTGCAGCCGTGGTCAGATATCTTGTCCATGCCTGTTCATTTTTTGCAATCTCTCTGGCGGTTTCCTCCGCATTATGGAGATCATCTGGTATTTTGTTATCATCGACTTTCCTCCTAAAATAACGGTGAGAAACCCACCGCCTTATGCGTCCTACTCTGCCTTTGTCCCAAAGGAAAAAGTTGCATTTTCCCTTGTTTTCGTTACCGTAAATTTTGCTTTTACATCTGCCACCCGTAACTCCAGCGTAGAGAACATGGCTTCCACCTGCTCCGGTGTGTATTCATAAGCTGATTTGTTGGCAAGATGCTCCAGTCTGCCAATCGCATCCATCGCCTTATTCATGCGGTACTCTCCAAGACGATAAATTTCTCCGCTTTCGTTTCCTCCTGCTTACTGGTCACTTCTGTGTTGTCTGTTACATTTTCTACTGCTTCATTCATGTAGATTTCCTCCTGTTTTCTTTTTATTTGCGTAAAAAATAGAGCATATAGATTTCTATTCTATACGCTCTAACGCTGTTTACTATAAAATTATTAGTGATGTGAAAAAGGTAAATAAATTTATGGAAATGACCATAAATCTGAAGTTTTCACACTTTTTGTGGAACATAAATTGCATATCTCCAATACCAATATTTCTGTCCACTACTTCCTCAATACCCTATAATTAAATAACCTTTAATAATTTAATCAATCCGACATCTGTTCCATCTGTTTCTAAATATTTATTTACAACTGTTCTACTAATTCCTTTCCCATCAAATACCCTATAAAATGAATCTAACACTTTCTGGTTATCTATCCCTTTTATTACTTCTGGTTCTTTGCGTAATTCCTCTGTTCTTCTATACTTATGAATTTTAGCTTTCACTAAAGAAATACCAAATGCTTTCGCACAACATGCTCGATGATTACCATTTTCTATAATATATATTCCGTCATACTCCCCAACAGTTAAACAATCCGAATCATTGCCTTTAGTAGGACCAATAAATCGTCCTTCTTTCATCAACTCTATAGTTTTCATGCAATTATTGCACATCTTACATATATTTCTAACTTCTTCTGAATTAGCCGTAAGGCAATGCATTTCATACTCATCAAAAAATATATAATGATTTTCATATGTACATGTTGTAAATATACCCTCCTCCCTAAATACACCTTTCAAACTACATCTCGTTCCCTCACCGCCTGTTCGACAGGGAAAAAGTATCCTTTCAGTCGGTATTTCTAAGTATTCTGGCTCTTCTTTAACATATTCATATTCATACTGAATTTTGCTTCATCTTTTCCTTGAAATTTTTTCTCATTTCCATATACTTTCTCTTGGTCGATAAAAAAAAGAATAACTGTCTCTAATATTTTTGAATTGAATTGTAATAATCCTTTTTCCGAATTTTTCATTTAAAATCTTTGGAAGTAATTTTATTAACTGCGACTCTCCATTATATAAACATAAAACAGCTACTATGTTTTTTAACAAAACAGAACGCTTTAATTCAAACTTATAAAAAATACCAGGCAAAAATTCAACTTCTTTTCCCATGACATCTTCATGTGAATAAAAGCACTCAAAATCATTTTTTGTATATTCTGCATTTTGAAAATGCAATGTATAATCTCTTTTATTTGTTATAAATTCAAACACATTTTTCATACACTTATCCCCATTTCATCATACAGCAATTTAACTGTAAAGCTGCTCTTCTTGCATGTATAAATCTACTTCCCAATAATTCAAGTTATTGTAACTATATATTTCCGCAACATAACTTTACATTGCTATATCTATATAATTTAAATTTCACGCATAGGTGCATAGCACCTATGCAAAGAAATTATACCACTTTCACATCTGTCCCTCTACCAGATTTTATTTCTTCCTCTGTGGAAACTCCATCTTAACCTTATACTGTGAGCCTTTGATTTCCTTCCCGTCTTTCATATAGGAATAATCTTCAATCCCCTCCGGGATAAGATACGCATCATAGCTGCCTTTCTTCCCTTTCAGTCCTTTTACAAGAGTCTTTTTTCCATCCAGCATACTTTTTATCTGACTATCGGAAAGTACGGCTCCCATTGCCCTTCCAACATTCATGCCGCATTTATTCTTACAGTAAGCTCCAAATTTTCCCTTTACCACTTCGCCACCACATTTCGGGCATTTGCCAAGTGCTTCCTGTGTCCCAGCTCCAAACATGGACTTCTGCTCCTCGCTGATGCTGTGGTAGGTCTGCACCAGATCACGCACCATGTTCTCAATACCATCCATAAATTCCTGCATGGAATATTCGCCCTTTGACACAAGGGTAAGAGCATTTTCCCAATCGGCAGTAAGTTTCGGGGACTTTACCACATCTGGAAGCACCGTAATCAGCTTCATGCCGTCCTTCGTCGGTATCATCTGCTTTTTCTCACGCTTCACGAAACCGTCTTTGACCAACTTCTCAATAATGTCTGCCCTGGTGGCAGGTGTGCCAAGACCTTTGCGCTCCACATCATCCCCCATATCCTCTGCTCCGGCCCGTTCCATTGCAGAGAGCAGAGAATCTTCCGTATAGTGTTTCGGTGGTACAGTGAAATGCTCACTTACCTTTGTTTCCTCCACCGGAATGTTCATTCCTTCGGAAGGCTCCGGCAGCTTCTTTTCCTTTTCATCGGCAGTATCCTTTTCCTCTGTTGTTTTATAGGAACGCTTAAACGCATCCTCAAAGTCCCTCCAGCCATTTCTCACAACCTCTTTTCCGGATACCTTAAAAATAATATCTCCGCAGCGAAGCTCCGCTTTTGTTGTGTTATAAATGTGCTTTTCCCCGGTGGCACACAGCAGACGGTTAGCACACAGGGATAAGATTTTCATTTCCGTTTCCGGCAATACTGTAAGGTCTGCCCTTGTTATCTCCATTGTGGGGATAATGGCATGGTGGTCTGTAACCTTCTTACTGTTTAACACCCGCTTAATATCCGGATGAAACATGATATTCTGTTCAAACAGAATGGAAGCAAAAATTGCATCAATCACACTTTTTGCAGTCTGCTCCATATCATCGGATAAATACTGGCTGTCCGTTCTCGGATAAGTACAGAGCTTCTTTTCATAAAGGCTCTGGGTATATTCCAATGTCTGCTTTGCGGTGAACCCAAATAATCGGTTGGCATCCCTCTGAAGCGTGGTAAGATCATAGAGCTTTGGCGGTGCCACGGATTTTTCTTCCTTTAATACTGATGTGACAAGTGCCTGACCACCTGCACAGATATTTGCAACATTCTCCGCTTCTGTTTTACTGTTTATCTTATCGGTGACGGCATCCACACCACCACCAATGATGTGTGCCATGTAATAGCTTCCTTCTTAAAATTCATAATCTTTGTTTCCCGGTCAACCAGCATGGCAAGGGTAGGTGTCTGTACCCTGCCCACTTTCAAGACCTTGCCGCCATAAAGCACCGTAAAAAGTCTTGTACCGTTCAATCCCACAAGCCAGTCTGCCTGCTGTCTGCAAAGTGCCGATTCATACAAATGATCATAATCACTTCCCGGTTTCAATTCTGCAAAACCCTCCCGGATCGCACTTTCCTCCATAGACGAAATCCACAGACGCTTCATGGGCTTATTACAGCCTGCCATTTCATAAACCAGACGGAAGATAAGCTCTCCCTCCGTCCGGCATCGGTAGCACATACCACACTGTCCACTCTCGCTTCATGCATCAGTTCCTTTAACACCCTGTACTGTGCTGCTGTATCCTTCTTTACTTCATGCTTCCATTGTTCCGGTATCATGGGAAGACTCTCATAGCTCCACTTTTTCCATGCATCAAAATAGGCATCCGGCTGTGCCAACTCAACCAAATGCCCTACACACCACGAAACAATGTATCCGTTTCCCTCCATATATCCGTCTTTTCTCTCATTCGCCCCGATTACGCCTGCAATGGACTGTGCCACGCTTGGCTTTTCCGCTATTACCAACTGCATCCTTACTCGTCCTCCTTCTCGTCAAAGAAATCATCTTCGGAAACTTCCTCCGATTCTTCTTCGTTTTCGTATTCTTCATCTTCTTCGTCCTCATCTTCATCCTCGATGAAGTCCTCTTTTTTCTTGCGTACTACCTTGAAATAATATGCTCCACCGATAAAGGCTACTGCAAGAACACCCATAAGCACATAGGAAACCATAGGATTCGGTTCCTCTGCCGCCTCCTGCTCCGGTTCTGTGGTTTCTGTGCTTTCCGTATTCTCCGTTTCCCCGGTATCTTCTGTTTCCTCATTCTGCTGAGCTTCTGTACACTGTTATTGTTTGGCAGTGCGCTCTCCTCTGTCGGAATTGCAGACTCCAGTGCTGCTGAATTTTTCGGTAATGTCTCACTGTTATCGGAAGTTGTATTGAGAAGGTCATTTTCTGTTACTTCTGTAAGGAAATAAACCATTTCCTCCTCTCCGTCCCTGTCAATAATCAGGTAAAACACCTTATCCGATGCAGTCTGAATGGTATAAAATTCCTTGCCCTGCCCAGACTCCGCTTTTGTATCCTCTCCCTTTTCTGCAGCATCCGCTTCTGCCATCGCCTGCTTTTTCTGATCTGCCAGGCTGGTCTGTGAAGTAGTGTTGCCGTTACTGTCTGTAACTGTATGCTCTGTAACTGTTCCTGTGGCATTTCCTGGCTTGGTGGCTTCCGCACTGACCGGAAGCTGTTCTGCCGGATTTTCGTCACTGTCATCGGCAGGGTCTTTATAATATGGATTCTTTGTCTTGTAAACCTCAGACATATTTCCGGCATTGTCCATAGCGGAAATCGTAAAATACTCATATCCCGCATCAAACTGTTGCAGACGGATATTTAAGGTTCCGTTTGTCAGGTCTGTAAATTCATATCCATTCACATAGACTGCTTTTGCACCGGAATCCGTATCATGTACCTGTATGCTTAACAGTCCGTCGCTGACTGCCGCATTTAAGGTAGGTTTTGTCGTATCAAAGCATTTGATTGTCCTGCTTCTTTCATAGGTATTGCCCTTCTGGTCTGTGACAAGCACATATACGGTACAGTTCTCGGAAATCTCAAGTTTTCTGTCCTCAGTTACATCCATCCAGCTTCCATTCTGCCCGATTCTTGCCTGTATACTGGCAATCTCAAAATTGCCTGTGTGTGCCACATCAGATACAGAAATGCTGACTTTTGCAGTATCGTTGTACCAGCCATCCGGTTTGTTGATGTTTATGGTAACATTAGGCTTTTTATAAGCACATTTTTTGTAATCCCCGGCACATACCTCACAGGTATGGTCATAACCGTAAGAACTGCATTTATCCTCACAGGTACATACCGGCTCCGGCACATCATTCCCTGATACCGTACTCTCCGTTTCCGGCTCTGTACTGCTTTCCGTAGTGCTTTCTGTCTCCTGCTCTGTTGCTGTTTCACTCTCTCCAATGGAATCTTCGGCATGAACCTCCGTAGCATAATTTCCGTTCATGGCAAAGCCCACAGCAGTCATACAGAACAATACTGCTGATAACATAAGCGATAACACCGCTTTATAAGATAACTTCATTTTTTTCTTCATGCATTCTGCCCCCTTTTCTGATTTCTGTAACTGTTCTTCCTGTTCCTTCTTCTTTAACAGATGCCGGATTTCTTCCTCGCTGACCTTATTCAGTAGAATCAGCCGTTCCAGAGAGATTTTATTTTTTTCAATGAATTTCATCTTCTCCGCATCCTCTGCCATCTGCAACTGCTCCTCCAAGTCCTTCTGTCTTGCCTGCAATCCTGCAAGCTGCTCACGGACTTTTGTAAGCTCCTTTTCAATTCTTTCCTTTGTCATTGTCCTCACTTCCTATTGTCCCTTTACAATTATGTTTGATAATAAATAAGCTAAAATTACAATTATATTTGATAAAACTTAACAATCAAAGGCATCACTTCCAATCCATTTTGGGTACAAAAAAGGATGCATCTGCTTTCACGGCTTTTGCATCCTTTCATTCTGAAAAATCATTCTTTATTCTGTTTTCTTATATAACACTGTCTTACTCACCATCAGGAATCGGATCCCATATTCCTTCCGTTTCAGCACGATTTCTGATATAAAGTCTCATGTCTTCAATCGACTGCCTCAACTCACTTTGAGTAAAGTGTGTGTTGCTATGGTTTTCTGGATGATGGATTTGATGTCTGACATATTCCGTCAAATCAAGGTTCCATGTCTTTGTGTTACCATTTTCACATACAGATATGGTCTTTGCTGCCTTCCTGCTTTATAATCATTAAGCCATTGTTGAAATTCCAGAAAACCATACAACTCATTATGGTACTCTTCAGTTGCTTCTCCATATGCTGCATAATTCACTTCATTTAATGAAGGATACTGTAGAACTGCAGGTTCTACCGAGAGTACACGTTTTCCAACTTCATCTTCGAAAATTAGGCGAAGATTTTCAAAATCAAGTTCTTTTACAATAACAGGGCTATGTGTTGTAAGCAAAATCTGTGTATTGGCCGCTTGAGCCAGTTCCTTTAGCGCCTTTATCAACACTCGCTGGTTGTTGGAATGTTGGGAAGTTTCTGGTTCTTCAATTGCATAAATAATTCCAGTACTATCACCTTCGGCTGCCCTACGTTCAGCTTCTGCTCTGAAAAAATTCAGCAGAACAAGCCTCTTGACACCACTCCCCCTTTTATTGATAGGGATATCCTCATCACCTGAAATTGACACTGCCTTAAATACATCAGCCCATTTTAACTTGTCAGCGGTAGGGATAACCGGGTTTAAGCTGTTTGCAACAGCGGGATCCATTTCCCGTAACTTTTCCAACGTTCTGCTTGAAACTTCTTTCAGCTTTGTTTCTACAACCTCAGCTACAGAAGCCAAAGTTTGCTGTAATTCTTCATCATTGATGATTTGTTTAACAGCTTCCTTTAAAGGATCCTGAACTTCGCTATCTCCATCACTGTTTTTACGATCTGACTGGAATAGAGAGTACACGCATATAAGAGGAGAGTTTATCCCAGATTTTTTTGCATCCTCCTTTGATACATCAATCTCCATATCCTGCAAATCAAGGCTCCCCTCGTAATGCTCCCATATGGCTCTCCGCATTGTAGTATTGATTCTCTGATTCTCACATTCTATACCCATACCTTTGATTATACTCTTAAGTTCTGCATTCTTCTTGAGAAGTCAAATCTTTACAATCAGGTTCATCGGATGTTTTGCATGGATAAATACAGAAGCTTTGCCACCATTTTTATATTTCTTTACGACTTCCAACAAACCATCCGCATTCAACATGTATTCATCAGCCAAGGTAGTCTGCACCGCAGAATCTATAATAATCGACTCTGGCAGTTCCGAGAAACATACAGATATCACAGTTTCACTATCACCATTTCGTGCCGCTTGAATATTCAGGTCAGACTTATCGATCTTAATTATTCCACCGCCATCATTGAAAAAAATATCCAACGCCTCAAGAATTGTAGATTTACCTATATCATTTCTGCCAACTAACACTGTAAGATTATCAAAGCGTAATTATTGTTTCTTCCTTATAACTCCTAAAATTTTTTATCTTGATAGACTCAATCTTCATAACACGATTTTCTCCTGTTCTGGTATATTTTTTTGCTTTTTACTCGCCGTCACTTTCTCTCAAATCTTCTCCAGATTCATGTATTTACTATACGGACAGCATTTCGATAATATCTATAATTTGTCTTTGCTTCAAAGACATCTGACACTGTTTTTGTGCATTTGGTGGGAATTTGCTCATTCATAACAATCTATTAACTTTGAAGTTCAGACCTAATACTTTTTAATACATTTTCATCATTAGAAAAAACTTCTTTATAACAGTTTTTAGCAATTGCTAATTCAGCTTTTTAACCTCATTTTCATCAGTCATATCCAAGCATATATTTTTTGCCTTGCCATACTTACTTCCCTTCGATGTTACGCACAATTTAATTGCGATTTTAGGCGAAATAGGATAATAAAATTCATTTTTTTCTAAAAATTCCATACCCGTAAGATTAACAACTGGAGTATCTGTTGTTACAAACGGA
>ENA-OQJH01000609-OQJH01000609.1-human-gut-metagenome-genome-assembly--contig:-NODE-609-length-18652-cov-1.720648_pt1 | contig 18652 bp, 19 predicted proteins | sample MGYA00242597_ERZ504763 | MGnify/ENA primary metagenome ERZ504763 (study PRJEB26092, sample SAMD00036359) | human gut metagenome | host: Homo sapiens | study: EMG produced TPA metagenomics assembly of...
ACGAACTCTGGCTTGAATATGGCGAGGGAAAGGTGACGAAGGAGGAACTGAACTGCCAGCGTTTCTTTTATCCCTTACAGGCAGTAGGAGTGGAGGATGAGGCTTTGGCTGAACGTTTCTCGGAAGATTTCTTTGCCATTATTCCTACCAAAAGCGGCCTGATGCCCCATGCCAAAGAAGTGTTGGAGTATCTTGCTCCCCAATATAATCTGTATATCCTTTCCAATGGTTTCCGGGAGCTGCAGTCGCGTAAGATGCGTTCGGCAGGAGTAGATCGTTATTTTAAGAAGATCATTCTTTCGGAGGACCTCGGCGTATTGAAGCCTTGGCCCGAAATCTTTCATTTTGCTTTATCTGCCACCCAGTCCGAGTTACGCGAATCGTTAATGATCGGTGACAGTTGGGAAGCTGATATGACTGGAGCGCATGGGGTAGGGATGCATCAGGCTTTCTATAATGTGACGGAACGAACCGTCTTTCCTTTTCAGCCTACCTATCATATTCATTCTCTGAAAGAATTAATGAATTTATTATAGGTTTTATGGATTAAGTCGTATTTTTGTTGCATTTAATAAATGTATAAAATACGATAACATCATGGATAGTACGCTTCTGCCATTTGCCTTACTTTGTTTTACTTCGTTCTTTACGCTGACCAATCCTTTGGGGACAATGCCGGTCTTTCTGACCATGACACACGGAATGACAGATAAGGAGCGGCAGACTATTGTGCGCCGTGCCACCATCGTGTCGTTTATAACGTTGATGGTGTTTGTCTTTGCCGGGCAGTTCCTTTTCAAATTCTTTGGTATCTCTACCAATGGTTTCCGTATTGCCGGTGGAGTAATTATCTTTAAGATTGGTTTTGATATGCTTCAGGCACGGTATACTCCGATGAAACTTAAAGACGAAGAGATTAAAACCTATGCCGATGACATCTCCATTACTCCTCTTGGAATTCCGATGTTGTGTGGTCCCGGGGCTATCGCTAACGCCATCGTTTGATGCAGGACTCTCATACTTACGCCATGAAAGGTATATTGATCGGAACAATCGCTTTGATTTATCTGCTGACGTTCTTTATTCTCCGTGCTTCCACCCGACTGGTGAAAGTACTGGGAGAGACCGGAAATAATGTGATGATGCGTTTGATGGGATTGATTCTGATGGTGATTGCAGTGGAATGCTTTGTGAGTGGAGCGAAGCCGATATTGGCGGATATTGTGAGAGAAGGGCTGAGCGGTATCTGCAAGTAGAAGTCTGTATTGTGGGGAGGAACGGATAAGATTACACTCATGTGTAAATTCGGAAATGGAAAATAAAAAGCGAGCCCGTTTAACTGCTTAAAGTTAAACGGGCTCGTTATTAAAATGGTTTCAGTGTATTAGTAGCCTTCGTTTTGTTTCAGCTTACCGTTAGATACATTGATCTCGGAAACCGGAATAGGCATTACAGTACGATAGTCGTCATAGTTGATCGGACCGGCCGGAACCTGAGCATTCGTTACTGCCTTTTTGTTTCTCCATGTATCCCAGGCGTTATGACCTTCACCATAAAGTTCCAGTCTGCGTTCTGTCAGAATATCATCGATAGTAACAGAAGCAACATCTTCATAGTCGGCTATTCTTTGCTTACGCAAGTCATTGATATAGCTGGCAGGATCAGCACCACCTGCTTTTAATGCAGCTTCTGCAGCGATCAGATATACTTCGGATAGGCGGATTACTTTCGGATTATTTACATATATTTCTCCGTCGCGTCCCGGATACTTCTGGATATACCAGCCTTCGTTATCTCCACCGTCGCTTTCTTCAGCAATCAGAGTGCTGCGAACATCTTCCGGACGTTCTTGAAGGAAAGTTTTGAATCCCTCGGTGATACCGGCTTCAGCATAACCTTCGGCATGTGTGTAGAATCCGAGAGAGTTACGTTGTGCATTGTAGAGTGAGGTAATCAGGAACTCGAAAATGCTTTCACTGCTTCCAACTTTGGTCCATACTGTTTCGTATTCATCTCTGGTGTACAGCTTGTATGGAGATTTTTCGATTACATATTTGGCGTCCTCAAGTGCTTTACTGTTCTCATTCATGTAGAGATATGCACGGGCTCTCAGTGCACGGGCTCCCCAATAGTCGATATGACCGGCAGTTACTACCTTGCTGGTTTCTGGGAGATTATCCAATGCAGTCTTCAAGTCATCCAGTATGGTTTCGTAAGTTTTCGCAATAGTAGCTCTTTCTGCTGTATATCCGGATTCGAAAACTTCTGTAGACAATACGATACCCGGATCGCTGGCCTGTGCATTACAAGGAAGTTTAGCGAACAAGCGGGCCAAGTCAAAGTGGAAAAGTGCCCGCAAAGCATACAATTCGCCTACCTGAACATCAACTTCAGCTCCTTCCAGACCGGATTTCTTAACTCCCTCCAAAACTTTGTTTATTCTTGCCAGAGAAAGATAAAAGCGTTTGTAGAAATAGTATGAATCAGAACTATTCTTAGTAGCCTGGTAGGCATATACATCAACTGTTTGCTTATTGCTACCGATGGCTTTGAAGTCGCTGCCTCTTTGGTCGGCGTACAAGAAGAAATCACCTGCGTAGCTGCCACGTGGATTAGTTCCCGCGTCTATAGAAGAAGTCTGAGACTCATAAACACCGTTAACTGCAAACTGTAAATCTTCGAGAGTCTTAATAGCACCTTCTGAAGGCCATTCACTGGAAGGCACTTTGTCGAAAGTATCGCATGAGGATACTGCCAACGTCAGTAATAGAATGGGTAAATATATTTTTTTCATTATTCAGTCTGTTTATAGATTATAATTTGATATTAATGCCGAATACACAGCTTCTCAATGCCGGTGTATCTGCCTGACGATAACCATTGATCGCTACATCCGGGTCAATGTTTTTAGTCTTCGACCACAACATAGCCAGATTGTTTGCTCTGAAGTAGATGCGGAAGTTGGAAATGTGCTTCTTCAATACCGGCAGAGTATATCCTACTGTCATTTCTCTCAGACGAATATTGTCAGTCGATTTGATTGTGCGGCTTGAGAATCTGTCCCAACGATAAGGTTGGCATAGATAGGCATCGGGTTGTCTACTTTATCACCCGGATTTTTCCAGTAGTTTCCGGCTACATCTTCTGACAGGTTCATGGAACCGATTCTTACGCCATCATGATGAGAGAAATATCCCGGATAATCGAACATGTCACCACCAAACTGGTAAGTGATCAGGAATGACAGATCAAAGTCTTTGTATGTGAAAGTGTTGCTGAATCCACCGATAACATCAGGCAATGCTTTTCCTACAATTCCCTTACCTGCTTCGGAGTAGTCATTTACCACTCCCTTTGAGTGATCTTCAGGATCTAACCAGAATTCTCCCAGACCTGTTTCAGGATTTACACCTTTCCATTCGGGCAGATAGAATGTATACATTGACTCTCCCTCACGGTGCAGATACATTTCTCCGTCTCCATACTGGATATCTTTCCTTCAGGAAGTTTGTCTACCAATGCACGTTGGTAAGTCAGGTTGAAGTTTGAAGTCCATGTAAAGTTCTTGTTGCTGATATTTTTAGAATTGAGTTCCAATTCGAAACCATCGTTCTTCAAAGCACCCAGGTTTTCCCAACGGGAGTCAAAACCGGTGATTAATGAAGTTGGTACTTCGAACAGCAAATCCGTAGTCTTCTTATTGTAATATTCCAGAGACAAATTTACGCGATCGTACATATTCCATTCAATTCCCATATTGAAGTTCTTGGATTTTTCCCAGCTTAATTTGTCGTTAGCCATTCTTGACCAGTAAATAGCGGGAGCACTTCCATATCCGGAACCTGTATACAGGTCCATGTAACCATAGTAATCTGAGGGCAAGTTACCGTTTGTACCATAAGATGCTTTGATCTTGAAGTCGGTAAATAACGGCATATCTTGCATAAATCCTTCTTTGCTCATTCTCCATGCACCGGATACAGACCAGAAACTAGCCCAACGGTTGTCTTCACTCAAACGTGATGAACCATCACGGCGGAAACTGGCAGAAAGATAATACTTATTATCATAGTTATAATTGCCACTTGCAAAGTATGACATCATGCCGGCTCCCTTGGTTGAACTTGCAGCCTGGTCCGGTTGTCCGTTTGCCAATTCGGGATAGTGGCTTGAATAACGTTTGGCAACAGTTACAATCTGCAGCAGGTCTCTGTTTTCAACTTCGAAACCGGCCATCAAGTTCAGATTGTGCATATCTTTAAAAGTATCCGTGTAGTTTAATGTAGAAGAGCTAGTAGCTACGCGGCTTTCGAATGTATAACGAGAACCCATTCCGCTGACGGAACCACCGTTAACGCTGTTGCGATCCCAATATTCAAAGTGCTTGTTGTCTACATAGTCATAACCAAAGATAGAGTTAAGTGATAACTTATCACAGAATTTGATTGTTACATCTGCATTGGTCATGCTGCGGAACATTTTTGTCTGAATCCACTCCAGAGCTATCGCTGTCTTTACCACCTAGCATCAGATGCGGGTTGGTAACTTTACCCCATGCTGCATTTTTATTATATGAACCATCTTCATTCTTTACCGGAGCAGTCGGTCCATTGCGAATAAAATACCTATCGGAGAAGAAGTACCCATTCCCTGGGCCTGGTCTCCCTGGTCGCGGAAACCATCTTGCGATGTAGCGGCTATCATTTGCTTGAGAGCTACGTTCAGCCAGTTATTTACTTTGTGATTAACGTTCAGACGACCGGAGATACGTTCGAAGTCACTACCAAGAACGATACCCTCGCTCTTATTGTAGCCAACTCCGGCGTAGAACTGAGTCTTTGACGAACCACCGTTGATAGATACCTGGTGATCTTGAGTGAAAGCAGTACGATAGATTTCTTTCTTCCAGTTCGTATTTACTTTACCGGATGGGTCATGGATAAAGTCAGCGACAGTAGCCGGTGAGTCGAGCAGAGGAATGAACATATCACCTCCGTTATCGATGTTGTTCAATGCTGCTTGTTTGCTATCTGTTATTCCGTAAGTAACCAGACAGTTGGCTAATGATTCACGGGTGTAGTCAATCAAGTCGGCTGATCCCATCATATTGAAAGCATTTACAGCCATCTTGTTCCAGCCTACTTCACCTGAATAGCTGACATTCGTTTTTCCTTCTTTACCTTTCTTTGTGGTAATAATGATAACGCCGTTTGCGGCACGTGAACCGTACAATGAAGCAGCAGCGGCATCTTTCAGAACAGTCATGCTCTCGATGTCTTCAGGATTCAGTGTACTCAATACGCTTTGAGTCTTACCGTAGTAGTTCATGTCGTCATCAGCTTTTGTTACAACACCGTCAATAACATACAACGGGCTTTTAGAAGCACTGATAGAACCGACACCGCGAATGTTGATTTCGGCCATAGACCCTGGGTCACCAGTTGCTGAGGCTGTGCGCACACCTGCCATTTTACCGGACAATGCCTTGTCAAAAGACTCTTTGGAACCGGAAACGATTTTATCTGCCTTAATGACAGCAGCTGATCCTGTGAATGAAGATTTCTTCGCAGTACCATAAGCCACAACAATTACCTCATCAAGATTTTGTGCATCGGATTTCAGTGTAACTTTCACCATTGGCTTGATTGCCACTTCTTGTGTTTGCATACCAATATACGAAATCTGCAAAGTCTTTGCAGAACTTGGTACGTTCGCCAAATTAAAATTACCATCGATGTCTGTGATTGTACCTTGAGTAGTACCTTTTACCAACACAGAGGCTCCAACAACTGGTTGCCCATCTTCTTCAGAAATCACAACGCCTGTGACTTTCTGAGTCTGAGCAGTTACTAGGCTTATGCCCACAAAAAGGCATGCCAATAACAGCATTAATTTTCTTTTCATAAATTCTCTCTTAAAGTTCAACTTTACATTAATTGTCTCTATACTCTAACAAGTTGCAAAATTATTAATAAATATGAAACTAACAATTAATTTGATAAAAAAAGGTTGTATATATAACATATTGTTATTTATAACATCGAAAATATGCTGATAAACATCTTTATTTGCTATAAATATTGTGATTTATCAAGCGTAGAATGTCACTTTGCGAATGCAATGTAGTAATTAACATTCTATTTGCTTGTTTTTGGATATAAAACTACCCTGCAAACGTTTCTTTTTGATTTATTATGAAGAAATGACGATAAAAAAAATAGCATTTAAATTAAGTTATGTAAATACTTAATTATTGAATTTTAATTTTGCAGAAATTAATGCAGGTTCAACCTTAATTATAGCACAGAACTTAGTTTATTTTGTTCTTAGTATTAACTAAAAGACAATAGAATGAAGAAGATTAGTTACAGCCTTGTGTTTAACAGAAAAAAGAAGCTGAACAAAAAGGGAATGGCATTGGTACAAGTAGAAGCTTACTTAAACAGGAGAAAAATGTACTTCTCAACCAGGGTGTACCTCAAACCAGACCAGTGGGACGTAAAACGTAGAATGGTAAAAAACCATCCTAATTCAGATGCATTAAATCGAATGCTATATGATTTTATAGCCGACATTGAGCAGAAAGAACTGGGATTATGGCAACAGAGAAGATCAATATCCTTGGATTCGTTGAAAGACTCTATTGAAAAACCGGAAAATAATGGGAATTCATTTCTGACCTTTTTTAAAGAGGAAGTCAACAACTCTTCTTTAAAAGAGAGCACCAGGCAGAATCATCTTTCCACTTTAGAATTGCTGCAAGAGTATAAAAAGGACATTGTATTCACTGATTTGACATTCGAATTTGTGTCTTCATTTGATAATTATCTACAGTCCAAGGGGTATCATCTCAATACCATTGCCAAGCATATGAAGCATTTAAAACGATATGTGAATGTGGCTATAAATAAAGAGTATATGGATATTCAGAAGTATGCTTTCAGAAAATATAAAATCAAAAGCATAGAAGGGAGTCATACGCACTTGTCGCCGGAAGAGCTGAATAAAATGGAGGAGGTGAATCTGGAAGGGAAGTTTACGAAGTTACAAAAATCAAAGGATGCCTTTTTATTTTGTTGTTACGCCGGTTTGCGGTACTCTGATTTTATAAATCTGACTGCCGCGAATATTGTCGAACTCCATCAGGAGACGTGGCTGATCTACAAGTCCGTTAAAACAGGTATTGATGTGCGCCTTCCTTTATATTTATTATTTGAAGGTAAAGGACTGCGGGTGTTGGAGAATTACAAAGACGATTTGAACGGATTCTTCAGACTGAAAGATAACTCTAATGTGAATAAAGACTTGAATGCATTAGCTAAGCTGGCAGAAATAGACAAGCGGATATCATTCCATACAGCGAGGCATACAAACGCCACCTTATTAATATACAGTGGTGCAAATATAACGACTGTACAAAAGCTGCTGGGACACAAAAGTGTGAAAACAACTCAGGTATATGCCAATATCATGGACATGACTATTGTGCATGACCTTGAGAAAGCAGCTTATTCTAAATTAGCTAATAGACCAAAAGGCTAGGCAGTGATTGTCTGGAAATGTCCTGTTTTTAAGATTGGCATCAACAGAGTTGATTTAAAATCTAACAATATGGCAGAAATAATGCATAAATCAATGTAAGAATATGCAATTTACAAATGATTTGTCGCATATAAATGACTGTAATATACATAAAAAGTGCAATGTCAGGACTCTTTCCTTTTAAAGGAACGATCCGTTCCTTTAAAAGGAACAGATCGTTACTCACCGAGGAACATCTAATTGCTTTAAAAGGAAGAGCCAAAAGTAGTTTTAATTTCTAATTTTGTTCTAGCTGATAGACTTTCCTGTCACAGGGAAATATATCATATCGAAATTAAACGTTTCTTTTATATTCAAAGGTGCAAGCTGATATAACTAATCACATAGCACAAGGGAACAAAAACCGGACAGATGTATTTCATCCGTAGATCTGCTGTTTTAAAATCCTGCCGATTTTTGTCATTCTCCCAAGCAGGTTCTGCATATTTTGAATTATACCATAACTAAATATGCTTTTCTTCAGATTTGATCTTTTTCTACTATCACGCCAAAAAAGTAATCATTCATTATGATTGGTGGTGAGAAATATTCGGGAAATATAAAAATAGTATCCAATAATAATACCTCATATAAATAAAATAAAGACATAACTTTCTTATAATGAATGAACTAAATAATTGAAATGGATAGAAACAGGGTATCATTCGTTAAAGAAAAGGGTAGTTATAATGCTGATAAATAATTGATTATCACGTTTATATATGGATACAATAACATATATGACGATCAGGTTTATATTTCTCATTATTATAATAATCAACACATTATATAAAGAATTAGTTCTGCAAAGACTTTGCAGATTTCGTATATTGGTATGCAAACACAAGAAGTCGTAATCAAACCTACTTTGAAAGTTTTGTTAAAGTCTGATTCTCAGAATCTTGAAGAGGTAGTGGTAACAGCTATGGGTATTAAGCGATCTGAAAAATCTTTAGGTTATGCAGTATCCAGTGTAAAAGGAGATGAGATAACTAAAGCGCGTGAAAGTAATGTGCTTAATTCATTGTCCGGTAAGATTGCAGGTTTGCAAATTGCACAGTCGTCTGGAACGGTAGGTGGTAGTTCAAGTATACAGATTCGTGGTGCTTCTTCTATTGGCACAGTTTCTTCCCCTTTATTTATTATTGACGGACTTCCTATCGACAATGGTTCTTACAATCCTGACAGAACCAATGGTATAGTCGATGTAGGTAACCGTGCAGGAGATATCAACTCTGACGATATTGAATCTATCAACGTATTGAAGGGGGCAGCTGCAACTGCATTGTATGGAGCACGTGCAAAAGACGGTGCAATTGTTATTACTACTAAGAAAGGGAAGAAGAATTCACCGGTATTTGTTACGGTAAACTCTTCAACACGATTTGAGAATGTACTTAAATTGCCTGATTTCCAGAATGAGTATGCACAAGGTAGCTACGGAGTATATAATGTAAAAAATGCTGAATGGATGGGGACCGAAGATTTCATCGGTACAAGATCAGCAATTTACAGATTATAAAGGAGATAAAGTGACCTTGAAAGCAAATCCTGATAATGTGAAGGATTTCTATGAAACCGGAATGAGCTATATTAATAATGTGTCAGTAGCCGGAGGTGGTGAAAAGGCTGATTTCCGTTTGAGCTTTACTTCTACTAATCAGACCGGTGTTGTGCCAGGTTCTGACTATAACAAATATGCATTCTCTGTGAATGCAGGTATGAACTTACTAGCAACTTCACAGGACGCATCTCTGCCCAATATATACGTTCAGATTCTGAAGGTCGTCCGGCACAGGGGGCAAATGATAGCAACTTGCTGATTCCTTTAATCAATGGATTGCCAAGAACGATTGATATTCATGATATTAAGCAGAACTGGATTGATGAAAATGGCAAACAGGTTACGTTGGATCCGGAAGGCAAAAGTAATAATCCGTACTGGATTATTAATAAGAATAAATTTACCAATAATCTGGATCGTATGATCGGTAATATCACATTGACTTATAAGCCGATTGAAGGATTGACTATCACTAACAATGCCGGAACTGACTTCTATACAGAAGGAAGACGTAAAACTTTACGCAAAGGGTACTGTAGGAGCCTTAAATGGTAAGTTTCAGACTTGGAATTTGTATAAAAGAATTATAAATAATGACTTAATGGTTTCCTAATGAGAAGACTTTTGCCAATTGATTATCATTTTAAGGCGATGGTAGGTCATAATCTCTATCAGGAAGAATGGAAGAATGAAAATGTACAAGCTCAGAACCTGGTAGTTGACGGATTGTATACATATACTAATGCGAAATCTACTACTCCGGTGAATTATTATGAAAAGAAACGTCTTGTCGGTTTATACGGAGATATTAGCTTGGGATACAAAGATATGCTTTTTATTAATGTAACAGGACGTAATGACTGGTCGTCTACTCTGCCTATTAATAACCGTTCTTATTTCTATCCATCTATCAGCGGTAGCTTTATTTTCACAGATTGATGGAGAATAAAGACATCCTGAATTACGGTAAGATTCGTTTAAGTTATGCGAATGTGGGTAGTGACGAAGATCCGTACAATTTGGCATTTAAATATACTCCAGCTAGTACTTACTTTTTGCAATATCTGGGTAATGTCAATACTTTCCCACACATGGGACTGGTTGGTTTTACCGGGCCTCGTGTTCTGCCGAATGAAAACTTGAAACCTCAGAACCAAAGTTCATTCGAAGTCGGAGCTGATTTACGTTTTTTGGTGGAAAGATTCGTTTGGATATGACTTATTATAGCAATATCACAAAGAATCAGATTGTAAGTATTGATGTCCCGTTATCAACAGGTTACTTTGCTAATAATATCAATGCCGGAAAGATTGCCAATAAGGGTGTCGAAGTAACTTTGGGCTTGACTCCTGTAGAAACACGTAACTTAAAATGGGACTTGGATGCAACGTTTGCTTCTAATAAGCAGACTGTAGAAGAGTTGGCTGAAGGACTTGATGAATATACATTGACTAGCGGATTGAGTGGTTTGCAGATTAAGGCTGCCAAAGGTGATTCGTTCGGTTTGTACGGTACTGCCTGGAAGCGTGATGATCAAGGTAATTATGTAATCAACTCTAAGACAGGTTTGAGAGAAACAGTCAATAACGTACGTTTGGGAGACGTTTATCCTGACTTTACAATGGGTATCAACAATACACTTACTTATAAAGGGCTGACTTTTAGTTTCTTGATTGATATCCGTCATGGAGGTTCCTTATATTCGGAAACAGTAGCTAATTTGAGAAGCAGTGGTTTGGCTGCAGAAACAGTGGCTCACCGTGAAGATGCCTCTTTTATTGAACCGGGTGTTATTCTTCAGGATGACGGAACTTACAGACCTAATGATGTTCCGGTGAAGAGTATGCAGGACTACTGGCAGCATGTGGCGAACTCCAGTAATAATGAAGGAAATATCTATAATGCATCATTTGTGAAACTTAGAGAAGTGCAATTGTCCTATAGTTTTCCGCGTAAATGGTTTAAGAGTTTCTTTGTTAAATCATTGGATTTAGGCTTCGAGGCACGTAACTTATGGATCATCAAAGATCATGTGCCGCATATTGATCCGGAAGCTAACTTCTTCGGTCCTTCTCAGATCGGAGGCGGTGTAGAGTTTAACAGTATCCCTTCTACCAGAAGTTTCGGATTTAATCTCAGACTAACATTGTAAGAATTAAACGAACATGATTATGAAAAAGAAAATATTAGCATATGCATTGAGCGCTTTGACATGTGGGTTTATTTACTTCATGCAGCGACTGGCTTGATATCAACCATGACCCAATACTGCCGAGAAAGTTGATCCCGGATATTTGTTTTAACTATGTAGCCGTAAACTGGGCCGGAACACGTACCGGTGGTGACTTCTATATTCCGTTATCAATGAGTTCACAGTGTCAGGTTGATGGTGGACTTGATTATGGTGGCTGGGATGAATCGGTATATACCATTTCCCCTTATAGTACAGGAAATACGTGGAAACATTACTACTCTGTCGGTGGTAATAACTTGATGCTGGCTATTAAAAATGCGGAAGAAGCAGATCCGGTGAATCACAATGCTATTGCACAGTGTAAGATTCTGTTGGCTGAACATATGTATGAAGCGACGATGCTATGGGGGATATCCCTTTCACTGAATCTTGGAACGGAACAATTAAGTATCCGAAATTTGATTCTCAGGAAAGTGTATTGAATGGGGTGTTGTCATTGCTTGATGAAGCACTGCAGATCATGGATTTGAATGATGCCAATGCGATTGATGAATACGATATCTATTATAAAGGTGATATGAATAAATGGATGACTTTGGCCAAATCTTTAAGTTCAGAACACTGATGGTTATGGTGGACAAAGATCCTTCTAAAGCTACTGCCATTGGTACGTTGTTACAGGCTGGAGGCATGGTATCATCAGCATCAGATAATTTGGTGTTCCCTTATTCTGCAGAACCGGGTAACCAGAATCCTAAGTATGAACTTATAGAATTGGTTGGCGGTACACAGATATTGTTTTTTGCCAGCAACTATATGCTGAAGCCGATGCAGGAACGTAATGACCCCCGTATTCCTTGTTATTTTGAACCGGGTGCCGACGGTGTATATAGAGGCTTAGGTAACCGTGAACCTGCTGTTACTGATGACAAAGATAATATGTTATCATCTGTTGTGAGCAGTTATCTTTTCAGAAAAGATGCACCGGAGTTAATATACTCTTGCCAGGAGCAGTTGCTTCTGGAAGCGGAAGCTTATGCGCGCGGTTTGGGAGTTGCTCAGAATTTGTCGAAGGCTAATGAATTGTATAAGAAAGGCATTCGGGAAGCATGTGCATTTTATGGAGTAGCGGAAGCGGATATTGATACATATGTTACAGGTTTGCCGGAATTGACAGCGCTGACTCAGGAGAAAGCACTGTATGAGATTCATATGCAGCAGTGGATTGATTTAATGGATCGTCCGTTTGAGGAGTTTGTACAGTGGAGACGTTCTGGTACTGCTGGAAATGAAGTCCCGACCTTACAAGTGCCGGAAGATGCAACTTCAAAAGAACTGATCAGAAGATGGGAGTATAGCCCGGAAGAGATGACTGCTAATATCAATGCACCGAAAGAATCTCCGAAGATTTGGGAAAAGTTATGGTTTGATTTATAATTGAATTACTATAAATGGTTACGAAAAAGAGGACAATACAACATTGTCCTCTTTTTTTTGTTATATTTGCGACCATATTTAGATTTATATAGTAGAAGTTAAAGAATGAAAGAATTTATAATATCCGAAGCCAAAGTAGAAACCGCAGTACTTGTCGACTCATTACCCAGATGCAGGATGAGCGGAAAACGAACGAGTATCTGGATGAATTGGCTTTCCTTGCTGAGACGGCTGGGGCGGAGGTAGTGAAACGATTTACACAGAAATTACCGACAGCCAATTCGGTTACTTATGTCGGAAAAGGAAAACTGGAAGAGATCAGACAATATATACGGACAGAAGAGGAAGAAGAACGTGAAGTGGGAATGGTCATCTTTGACGATGAACTTTCCGCGAAACAAATACGTAACATTGAAGCCGAACTGAAAGTAAAGATACTAGACCGTACTTCATTGATCCTCGATATATTTGCGATGCGTGCACAGACTGCCAATGCGAAAACGCAGGTGGAACTGGCTCAGTACAAATACATGTTACCGCGTTTGCAACGACTCTGGACCACTTGGAACGTCAGGGTGGTGGCTCCGGTAGCGGAAGCGGTAAAGGAGGTTCTGTGGGACTTCGCGGACCGGGTGAAACGCAGCTCGAAATGGACCGCCGTATCATCCTCAACCGTATGTCACTGTTGAAAGAACGTCTGGCGGAAATAGACAAACAGAAAGCCACTCAGCGCAAGAATCGCGGACGTATGATCGTGTCGCATTGGTCGGCTATACAAACGTTGGAAAATCGACCATCATGAACTTGCTGTCAAAGAGCGAAGTGTTTGCCGAAAACAAGCTGTTCGCTACGCTTGATACAACGGTACGCAAAGTGATCATCGATAACCTGCCATTTCTTCTGTCGGACACGGTCGGATTTATCCGTAAGTTGCCCACTGACCTGGTAGACTCATTCAAATCGACTTTGGATGAGGTGCGTGAAGCCGATTTACTGGTGCATGTAGTAGACATCTCTCACCCCGGATTTGAAGAACAGATCGAAGTGGTGAACAAGACACTTGCCGACATTGGCGGCGGTGGCAAACCCATGATACTTATATTCAATAAAATAGACGCCTACACCTACGTGGAGAAAGCGCCGGACGACCTTACCCCCCGAACAAAGGAAAACTTAACACTCGAAGACTGATGAAGACGTGGATGGCAAAGATGGAAGACAACTGCCTCTTTATTTCCGCCCGCGAACGAATCAATATAGACGAACTGAAAGATGTAGTTTATCAGCGAGTGAAAGAATTGCATGTTCAAAAGTACCCCTATAACGATTTTCTTTATCAGACTTACGAAGAGGAAGAATAATAATCAATGTACCGCTTACTGATTGGGGGAGGCGGTACATATCTATTTTTATCTATATGAAAGACTATCGTAAATTGACTGAGGACGAAGTGCTTCAGTTGAAGAGCCAGTCGTGTCTGGCTGATGATTGGGGAAATGTTTTGGTTGCCGAGGGGTTTAACTGTGAGTATGTTCACCATACCCGCTTTTCGGGTGAAGTGAAATTAGGCGTATTTGATGCCGAATTTACACTGCCCGGAGGGATCAGAAAACATTCGGGACTCCGTCATGTAACTCTGCACAATGTGGTAGTGGGGGATAACTGCTGCATTGAAAACATTCAAAACTACATTGCTAATTATGAATCGGAAATGATACCTTCATTGAAAATGTGGATATCATTTTGGTAGACGGGCTAAGCACCTTTGGTAATGGGGTGGAAGCGACAGTGCTCAATGAAACGGGCGGACGTGAAGTGCTGATCAATGATAAATTGTCGGCACACCAGGCATACATACTTGCATTGTATCGTCACCGTCCGGAACTGATTAATCGCATGAAGGCGATTGCCGATTATTATTCCAACAAGCATGCTTCTGCGGTAGGTAGTATAGGTGATCATGTGATGATTCTGAACACAGGGTCTATCAAGAATGTACGGATCGGTGATTATTGCCATATCTGCGGTACTTGCCGTTTGACAAACGGTAGCGTCAACAGTAATGTGACAGCGCCAGTGCATATCGGGCATGGAGTAATATGTGATGATTTCATTATCTCTTCTGGTTCCGAAGTAGATGACGGAACGATGCTGACCCGTTGTTTTGTCGGTCAGTCTTGCAAACTGGGACATAACTATTCAGCCTCCGATTCCTTGTTTTTCAGTAACTGCCAGGGAGAGAACGGGAGGCATGCGCCATCTTTGCGGGACCTTTCACGGTGACTCACCACAAATCGACTTTATTGATTGCCGGTATGTTCTCGTTTATGAATGCGGGATCGGGATCGAATCAGAGCAACCATATGTATAAACTGGGGCCTATCCATCAGGGAACCATGGAAAGAGGAGCCAAAACGACCTCCGACTCCTATATCTTATGGCCGGCACGTGTCGGAGCCTTTTCTCTGGTAATGGGACGCCACGTTAATCATGCCGATACCTCCAATCTTCCTTTCTCTTATCTGATCGAGCAACGGAACACGACTTATCTGGTTCCGGGAGTGAATCTGAGAAGTGTGGGTACATTCGCGATGCTCAGAAGTGGCCGAAACGTGACAAGCGGAAAGACCCGAACCGATTGGATTATATCAATTATAATCTTCTGAGTCCATACACCATTCAGAAAATGTTCAAGGGACGTTCTATTCTGAAAGAGCTTAAGCGGGTATCCGGCGAAACATCCGAAATCTATTCCTATCAGAGCGCAAAGATCAAGAACTCCTCTTTAAATAATGGTATCCGTTTTTATGAGATCGCTATTCATAAGTTTTGGGTAACTCCATCATAACGCCTGGAAGGCATTAATTTCCAGAGTAACGAAGAAATACGTCAGCGTCTGAAACCGGACACGGAAATCGGAACCGGCGAATGGGTGGATATGTCCGGACTGATCGCTCCTAAGAGTGAAATAGACCGTCTGCTCGATGGCATCGAAAATGGTTCTGTCAATCGGTTAAAGTCCATCAACGCCAGCTTTGCGGAAATGCATGAGAATTATTATACGTATGAATGGACCTGGGCTTACAACAAGATTCAGGAGTTTTACGGCTTGAATCCGGACGAAATAACGGCACAGGACATAATCCGTATCGTAAAAGCGTGGAAAGAGGCGGTAGTCGGTCTTGATAAAATGGTATATGATGATGCCCGTAAAGAGTTCTCGCTGTCTTCGATGACAGGATTCGGAGCCGATGGTTCTCACGATGAAATGAAGCAGGACTTCGAACAAGTACGTGGTGATTTTGAAAGTAACACGTTTGTGACGGCTGTCTTGAAGCATATTGAGGACAAAACTGCGCTTGGCAATGAATTGATCAAAAGAATCGGTCCATTCAAGAGTAAAATCTAAAGTCGGCTTATTGGTTAGTCGCCTCATTAACAGTAGTTATTGTGATCTAAAGTTCTCAGACCATTCTCATCTCGATGAGAAAAAATTCTCACCACAATGAGAAAATTTCTCATCGCAGTGAGAAAAAATACTCATAGGCATGAGAAAAAGTTCTCACTGCAATGAGAATAAATTCTTGTTGCGGTGGGCATAGTTCCTTTCTGCGTTATTCATTCTTAATTCTTCATTCTTCCGTTATCATTCTTTATTTTTAATTACTACCTTTGCCTCACTAACTAACATTACGTAATAAAATAAGAAATTATGGCAACACCTCCGTTTAAGTATCAACCCATGTTTGAAAAGGGAAAAGATACCACTGAGTATTATCTGCTTACAAAAGACTATGTATCGGTAAGCGAGTTTGAAGGAAATCCTATCCTGAAAATTGAGAAAGAAGGCTTGACTGCGATGGCAAATGCAGCTTTTCGTGATGTGTCATTCATGCTTCGCCGTTCGCACAATGAACAGGTTGCTAAGATTCTGAGTGATCCGGAAGCCAGCGAGAACGATAAGTACGTAGCACTGACTTTCCTGCGTAATGCGGAAGTGGCTGCCAAAGGTGTACTTCCATTCTGTCAGGATACCGGTACTGCTATTATCCACGGTGAAAAGGGACAGCAAGTGTGGACCGGCTATACCGACGAGGAAGCTCTGTCACTGGGTGTTTACAAAACATATACCGAAGAAAAACCTGCGTTACTCTCAGAATGCGCCTCTGAATATGTATGATGAGGTAAATACAAAATGTAACCTGCCTGCACAGATTGACATCGAAGCTACCGAAGGGATGGAATATGAATTCCTCTGCGTAACGAAAGGTGGTGGTTCTGCCAACAAAACATATCTGTATCAGGAAACAAAAGCAATTTTGAACCCCGGTACACTGGTTCCGTTCCTGGTGGAAAAAATGAATGACTCTGGGAACTGCCGCTTGTCCTCCTTATCATATCGCTTTTGTGATCGGCGGTACTTCTGCTGAGAAGAACCTGCTGACAGTGAAACTGGCGTCTACTCACTTCTACGATAATCTGCCGACTACGGGAAATGAATTTGGCCGTGCTTTCCGTGATATCGAACTGGAAAAACAAGTACTGGAAGAAGCTCATAAGATCGGTCTGGGTGCACAATTTGGCGGTAAATATCTGGCACATGATGTTCGTATCATTCGTCTGCCTCGTCACGGTGCTTCTTGTCCGGTAGGTCTGGGCGTGTCTTGTTCTGCCGACCGTAACATCAAATGTAAAATCAATAAGGAAGGTATCTGGATTGAGAAACTGGATTCAAATCCGGGTAGCCTGATTCCGGCAGAATTGCGTCAGGCCGGTGAAGGTGATGTAGTGAAGATTGATCTGAACGTCCGATGGCTGAGATTCTGAAAGAACTGACCAAATATCCTGTATCTACTCGTCTGTCACTGAACGGTACTATCATCGTTGGCCGTGATATCGCTCACGCTAAACTGAAAGAACGTCTGGATCGTGGAGAAGATTTGCCTCAGTATATCAAGGATCATCCTATTTACTATGCTGGTCCGGCCAAGACTCCGGCTGGTATGGCTTGCGGTTCAATGGGCCCGACAACTGCCGGACGTATGGACTCGTATGTTGAGCTGTTCCAGAGCCACGGTGGCAGCATGGTTATGTTGGCGAAAGGTAACCGTAGCCAGCAGGTTACAGATGCTTGTCAGAAATATGGCGGCTTCTATCTGGGTTCTATCGGCGGACCGGCTGCAATCCTTGCTCAGAACAACATCAAGAGCATTGAGTGCGTAGAATATCCGGAACTGGGCATGGAAGCAATCTGGAAAATTGAAGTGGAAGATTTCCCGGCATTTATTCTGGTAGATGACAAAGGAAATGACTTCTTCAAACAGATTAAACCACGTTGTGCCAAATAACAAATAACAAGTAATAAGTAACAAGTAATAAGTAATGGCAAGTTATTCTTGCGGTTGATTACATAAACATTCATTTGGGATACCTGTCAGTTTTCGTATGGGTATCCTTTTTTATAAACTTGCTTATCTAATAATTAAAACACCATGAAACCACCTGTGATGAATTTATCCAATCAAAAGAACCAGCATATTGTCTGGCTGGATGTCGTTCGTTTTATTGCGATGTTTACAGTTGTCTGCTGTCATTGCACCGATCCGTTTAATTTTTATCCCGGCACGGCTCCGAATATCGGAGAAATAAAACTTTGGGGTGCTATCTACGGATCTGTACTGCGTCCGTGTGTGCCTCTGTTTGTGATGATTACCGGTGCATTGCTTCTGCCTGTAAGAGGTGATGCTTCTACTTTTTACAAGAAACGTATTCCCCGCGTCTTTTATCCGTTCCTGATATGGTCGGTGCTCTATAATCTGTTCCCTTGGATTACAGGCCTGTTGGGACTGAATCCTCAGATTATTCTTGATTTCTTC
>ENA-OQJH01000610-OQJH01000610.1-human-gut-metagenome-genome-assembly--contig:-NODE-610-length-18636-cov-1.631639_pt1 | contig 18636 bp, 22 predicted proteins | sample MGYA00242597_ERZ504763 | MGnify/ENA primary metagenome ERZ504763 (study PRJEB26092, sample SAMD00036359) | human gut metagenome | host: Homo sapiens | study: EMG produced TPA metagenomics assembly of...
GTGAGGGTAACTTTTTACCCTCACCCTGTCTCGGTAAGCGTCTTGTCATTACTCACTGGAGAATTTCCGGTTTGACGGCAGTTCCACTTTGTTTCACTACTTGGGACAAAGTGTTTCACCGTAGGAAACAAAGTGTTTCAAGCCTTGAAACAAAGTGTTTTTTCAAGATGCGCAAATATAGTGCAAACCTATTAAAATTCAAATAGTTATAAAACTAATGTTTTAATCGGATGTGGTGAATAAAGCTAAATAGAGCATATTTGGGAGTGAGTTATGTTACTTATCTGTTACCTCTTCCAATTTGCCTACTAATCGGATATAAGGCATTAGTTTTCAATATATTGCATTATTCTTCATAACTTCAAATACCTCAACAGTAATTAAATTTGTAACTAAAAAAGTTGAGTTATGAGAAGTACATTCAGAGTGTTGTTTTACACTAAAAATCAATCGATTAAGAATGGTAAAGTACCTGTAATGGGACGTATTACCATCAACAAGACCACAGCTTGCTTTAGCTGTAAGAAGGAGGTGTCTATTTCTTTATGGGACGCCAAAGCTAATAGGCTAAAGGGAAATCCGAAGAAGCTAGAATGTTAAACCAGGAACTTGATAATGCCAAAGCCCAAATTGCCAAGCATTACCAATACATATGCGATCATGACAGTTTTGTCACAGCCAAGAAGTCTATAGCCGCTATGTCGGTTTTAAAGAAGATTCCCACACCCTTATGGAGCTTTTCAGGGAACAGCTTGAGTCATACAAGGAGAAGTAGGCAAGGAAAAGGCAAAAAGCACCTATCTTGGTTTAGTAGCCGATTATAAGAGCGCATTGCTTTTTTTGAAAGACAAAAAGAATGTTGAGGACATTGCACTTGATGAACTTGACAAAGATTTTATTGAAGACTATTATAATTGGATGTTGGGCACATGCGGCTCGGCCAGTTCTACAGCATTCGGACGTGTTAATACCATGAAATGGCTAATGCATATCGCTCAAGAGAAAGGTTTAATAAAAGTTCATCCCTTCACGGGTTTTGGATGTAAGCCGGGATATAAAAGACGTTCATTTCTCTCTGAAGAAGAACTGCAGAGGCTTATACATGTAGAATTGAGGTATAAACGTCAGCAGGCTATGCGTGACATGCTACTTTTCATGTGCTTCACAGGTCTCGCCTTCGCAGATCTGAAAGCAATTACTTATAAGAATATCCATACAGATTCTGATGGTGGCACATGCTCATGGGAAACCGTATAAAAACAGGCGTAGCATACGTCGTGAAATTATTACCTATAGCAATTGAACTTGTAGAAAAGTATAAGGGTGATAACAAAAAGAAAGATTCTCCTGATTGCGTTTTCCCCGTCGGTGATTATGAACCATGAAAAGTAGTTTTAAGGTTTTAGGGAAAAAGTGTGATTGTAATGTAAATATCACCCCTCATATCGGGAGACATACCTTTGCAGTTTTGGCTATATTGAAAGGCATGCCGTTAGAAACTTTGCAAAAAGTATTAGGACACAAATCGATTCTTTCCACACAAGTCTATGCTGAACTGATCAATCCGAAGGTTGGGGAAGATACGGATAGGATGTGCGACAAGATTGGTTCCGTGTATCGCTTGGCCAATTAGAATAAGTATGAAAAAACACCCTTCAGCAAATGTTGAAGGGTGTTTTTCGTATTCAGGCAGGTTGCTTATTTCAAGTAACGCCTGAAATCTTTATAGTTCTTTTTTAGTACCTCGTATAGCCCGCTTTCCGGATAGAGCAGTTTACCCCCGACAGAGGTAATTGAGGTATAAGGTATTGCCTTTTCATCCGTAGTGTTTGTAATGTACGCTTGGAAACATGAAGCATCCGGCATACCTCATCTCCACTCAGATAATGTTCGTCTGCAATCGTCGGACGTATCCGTGCCGCAGCAGCCTCCAGATTTTTCCTGTCCGTTTGATCCATCCGGTAAGTTCCTTGAACTCTTCCGAATCTTTAGTGATAATGTCTGCCATACTCTTTATTTTCTTTTTTTGATTAGTCCTTCCTCCAGAATTTGCTGGATGTCCACTTCTTTATAAAAGAATTTTCCACCGATATTAGAATAAGGAATCAGCCCGTTATCCCGGTAAGTCTGCAGTGCCCTTTTGGAAATATTGAGAGCCAGGCACACATCCTGCGCATCCAGTCACTTGTCCGGTGTTACGGGGGCTATTTTCTTTTGAAAGTCCATCATTTGCACGGACAGCATACTTAGTTGTTTCTTCAAGTCCTGATAAGCACTTGTTTCGATAATTGTCAGTTCCATGATTTATAAATTAAATTGTGAATAATGAAATTGGGTGCAAGATAAAGGGAATATTACTATAAATCAATCGTTTAGTTTCCAGTGTCGTTAATAGTCATTAATAGTCATTTTTTGTCAGCGTAGCTTTTCTTATACTTTTTATTTAACGGGGGAGTCGTGAAATCCGACATCCCTTATACAAATGGTAACTCTTTCATCTTTTTTCCTTTTTTGCCCTGCCACATTTCTTTATGATATGGATTTCTTCGGAGAAATCAGAAATATGAGTATCTTTGGAACGAAATATAGATTTAAATGGCAGGCAATAGCCTTCCAATTAGATATAGACATAACATTCGCAGAATGTCTCAAGACGGAAATCTGGTAAATTTCAATGAATAGAGGCTTTTTGTGTATTGCTTATGCTATGCTTTGTCATAGCGTGGCTTACACAGCTACTATTCATAGGTTTACCAGAACCTCCGTCTTGGAGTTGGGTAAGGCCACGCTTTCTCAAATACTTCTGCCGAATAATATTTATAGGTTAAATATTATACTTATGGCAAAACTCCAATTACTTGCAATCACTACTCTTGACGGATACCTCTTCGACAGGACTGTTTCTTCCCCTTTGTGGGATAATCCGAACAAATATGGCCTCACCAAAATACGGGAACGTGCTACACAGACTCTCGGGCCGGATGTATCTTTCATCTCATTGACACAATGGAAAAAGAAAAATGAAGGTATTTATTTCATAGAAGCGGCTCCGGATACAATTTCCGTTATAAGCAGCATGTTCAGATACTGGTTGGTGGATGAAATCATCCTTTTTGTCGCACCGTATATCCAAGGGGACGGCATACGTCTGTTTACAGAAATTCCCGGTCCTTCCTCATGGGAAATGACCGGGAACAAATGTTTCAGATCCGGTATTTGCAGGCTGGCCTACAAACGGATTGAATAACCTGCAATTATCTTCTTATCCTGACTGATTGGTTTAGACAGGCATCTTATATTTCTCCCAATATTTTCTTGCCTTGTCCGGTCCTATCCAGTTCCGTTGGTCATCGATTCCCCTGTCCGAGAGTTGTTTCCTGACCAGCTTCTGGATATCAATCTCCCCTTTGGCTATCTTGATCAGCAGTTCGGAAGCAATCGTATTCAGCATTAAGTCCGGATTCAGTTCATCCGGTATCTCTTCCATTTCTTTTTTCATAAGTCGCTTCTTTATTTTTTAGGTTTATTATCCTTGAAAGTCATCTCAATCCTGTAATTGTCATCCAGCTCGAGTGATGCCTCATACTTCTTTCCTTTCTTGCTGGTAACTTCAGATATCCGGTACGTTTCCCCGATAGCAGCAGGAGCATCTGATTATCCGTCAGTTCCCTGCCGTTGAACGTTCTAAATAACAGGAACCCACAATTGGGATCGCTGCATTTGGCGACCTTGTTAAAGACGATAATCGTTTCTGCTCCGCATTTGGGGCAGTTACAATGTGGCAAGTCCGGATGGTTAAGTTTCAGGGCAAGCAGTTCCGAGGTGATTTGTTGGGTATAGGAATTGATGCTCTGAGTAAATGTTTCCGTGGAAACTTTGCCGGTTTCGATTTCATGCAAGGCGCATTCCCACCCTCCGGTCATGCTCACGTTGGCGATCATCTTCTCTTTTACAATATCATATACTTCCAGTCCTTTGGGAGTGGGAATCAGTGACCGTCCGTTTCTTTCCACGTAGTGTCTGGCAATGAGCAGTTCGATGATTCCGGCACGTGTAGCCGGTGTACCCAAGCCGGAATCCTCCATCTTGCCTCTTTTCCTTTTCATCGTCCAATGTTCTGCCACAACCTTCCATCGCAGCAAGCAGGCTTGCCTCAGTGAATATGGGCTGCGGTTTGGTTTTCTTGACCAATGTATCAATACCGAGCACGGGCAATATTTCGTCTTCCTGAAATTCGGGCAGAAGACTTCCTTCTTCTTTCTCACTGGGTTCGTTATAGATGCCTCTCCACCCCGGAACTTGATTTGGCTTCCTTTTATCCCGAAAGAACGCCGTTACAGTCCGCTTGTACGGATACCGTTTCTTTCAGGCATTTGCCGGAGAAAGCCTCCAACATGCGTCCCGCGATCATGGAATAGATATTCTGCTCGTCAAGGGAAAGCCTCTGGGGATAGTTCTCCGTAATGATTAACGCATGATGGTCCGTCATCTTGCTATCGTCCACACAGTGCCGGTTTAAAGGCTGGTTACAGAGGTTTTCCGCATGCCATGTGAAACGGGGATGTTGCTTAAGCAGGCCGATGAGGGAAGGGACTTGTTCGAAGATGTCTTCTGTGATATAGCTACATCCGGTACGGGGATACGAAATGTAGCCTCCTTCATATAATTTTTGAGCAATGTTCAGCGTCTGTTCTGCGGTCAGTCCGAGTTTGGTATTGGCACTTCGTTGCAGGGCGGTCAGGTCATAAAGTAGCGGAGCTTCTTCTGGAACCTCTTTCTTCTCCACTTGCACCACTTTGCTGTCGTCTCTTCATACACTTTTTTACGGTCCACATCGAGTTTTTCCGGTGTATCATATTTCCCGGTACAGGTTAAGACGAGTTCTTTCCCTGCTTTCGTTGTCCGTAGCTGTAGCAGATAATAGGGTTTGGCTATAAAATCCTGTTGTCCAGATATCGACGGCAAATCATGCCAAGTGCCGGTGTCTGTACTCTTCCCAGAGAATAGTTACTCTTGCCTGCAGCCATGCTCAAAGACAGGCTGGCATTCATACCGACGACCCAATCTGATTCTCTCCTGGCTTTAGCGGCACGGTACAGGTTGTCAAACTCCTTACTTGATTTGAGGCTATCAAATCCTTCCCGTATCGATTTTTCTGTCATGGAAGATATCCACAAGCGTTTGGTTTCCTTATGATATCCCAGATATTCAAGCACATATCTCATAATTAACTCTCCTTCCCGCCCTGCATCAGTACAGGATATCACTTGATCAGCCTGACCCAACAGTTTACGGATTACTTCCAATTGTTTCAGAGCCGTCGGATCAGCCTTGTATCCATCTTCGGTTTTAATCTGACGGACAACCAGTTTGAACGGGTCGGGAATAATAGGCAGCATCTCCTTTTCCACATGGACAATGCCGTAGTCTTGAGGCAGGGCCAATGCCAACAGATGGCCGTAAGTTCATGTGACGGCATATCCGTTCCCACTCAAGTATCCTTCCTGTTTCTCCGTTACGCCCAGGACCCGGGCAATGCTGCGTGCCACCGAGGGCTTCTCACAAATACAAATTGTTTTCATGTTACTTTCTTTTTTAATATGAATGACTATTTAATTTTTACACTCTTGACCTTTGATTTTTCTTTCCGTACCCTTTTCTTCGGTTCTTTGGGAATGGAGAGCTTCTCTTTCTTTTCCGATACTTGTATGCTTTCCGTCAGATTCGGCAGGGGTATTTCCTTTGCCGGAAAACGGCTGATTAAATCCATTGAGATTCCTGACATTCCCGCATTCAGTTTCACCTGATCTGCCGGTTGGAGGTATTTCTCCCCGTTCTTTCCGGTTGCCAGTTCGTACATGACTGTTTCACGGCCCTGGAGGATTCCTTCGTAATTTTGGTAAGGAAGGTTTGATTCAGACAGTCCGTTCTGCTGAAGCATCCCACAAATCTCATCGGGTGGCAATCCTCCGAACTTCCGGTCAAAAGGAGAAGAAAGAATGTACTTGTATGTTGCCAGAAGCTGCTTTTCATGGCTCATATCGGGACATCCTTCATATTCCTGCAGTTGTTTGATTTTCTTTTCAATGCTGTTCAGAGCTTTGAAAGTATGTCTGTCCTTATTCTGAATAGGCATACTACCCATTCGGACCAGTTCCATCTGGATACGGTTCAGGCTGGACGTTTCCCATTTATTCAACAGATTACTGCGATTGCTCCGGTAATCATCCCGGAGGATAGCGATTGGATTTTTGGTACGAAAGAATAATCCGATCCGTTTTCCCCATGAGGGTTCGTGGAGGTTGGACGCGCTCCAGCGGATCGTGTTGAAACGGTAAGTATCCATGAATCTCCTGAAATGATTCCGGCTGGTAAACAGGTTTCTGAAAGTTTGCAGGAATGCTTTCCTTCCGGCAGCCCTGCGGCTACGTGGTATCTCTTTTTCGGGAATGAATGTATTATTTATCAGTTCCATATGCATTATAATTTGGGCTTCGCCTGCTTTTTAACGGAAGCGGTTTTTGTCTTGACCTTTTTCTTTTCATTGCCACAGGACAGTCCGGGCTTGTCTTGCGGTTTTTCGGCTGTTTGAGCTTCTCCTTTCTTAGAAACAACAACAGGCGGGCTTACCCGATGATAGTTCTTCCGGACTCCATCCCTGTTTAACAGTGTTTGCGCCAATGACCTGGCAGCATTTTGTAATTCATCCATCTTCTGCCGGAAAGGATAATCCCGGTACAATTCCTTTTGCCGGGTAATCTCACGGATACCTTTCTCCACAAACAAGAAATCCTTTTTATAGGCAAACGATTCGTCTGCCGGTAAATGGGCGTATCCTCTGGCTGCTATGTCCTGAAGTGTCATAATGTTCCGGTTACGGATAGAGAGTTCCAATGCGCCGGCTGTGACAAACCGGTTGAGATTTTCTCCCGTAGGATGCATGTCGAAAGTGACGGACGCTTGTAATTCGCCAGAATTTCCATCCCGCCTGCGGCATGGTGGTCTGATTCCCGTTGGAGAGTTCCAGCATCCGGCGGGAGACGGTTTCTATCCGGTAAATATTCAATGACTCCACATCCTGCAAAGAGCTTGAGTAGAAATTGTCCGCTGTCGATTGCAGGTAATCCCGAAACTTTATAGTCCCGGAAAGTCCGTCATTGAATACGCGGACACCTTGTTCCGTTTCAGCTATGGTGTAGAACTGTTTGGCTTGCTTTCCTGCCGCAATCTTCTCCATCGCATCTTCGTGTGCAATAAAGCACTTATAAGCTGGTGAGTAGTCCAGATCCGGATATTCTCTGCCGTCAGTTCCCTTTGGCATGCTCTCAAATAAGCCGCTTTCCGTAAAGGTACGGAGTTGTTTTCAGTGATGCTCCGTAAGAGGCGATGAAACTGAGGGCTTTCTCACTGTCTTTCGCCGGTAGTTCGCTGGTGAAAGGAATATCTTTAGCAGGTATTCCCTCAAAATGCAGCAATAAGTTATCCGGTATGGTTTTCTGATCCATAGCAATCCGGGCGGTCAGATCCATAAATACCTGAAAAGAGTCCTTATCCGTCGGAACATACGACACGACCATGACAGTCGAGACTTGATTATCCGGCTGTAACACAATAAACAGGCTCTTTAAATCGCTTTAGCGGTGAATGTATCTTTTATTTTTTCCATCCATGCAGGCATGATAATCAGTTTAGATGCGGGGATTATGTGACTTGTTCTGACGGGAAGCCGTCTTTCTCTTTTCCGAAGCCGCCGGTCCGGTCAGTTGCAACGGAGGACAGGTCAGTCTGTATCTCAGGCCAAGTATCTTGTCCGCGAGTTGCTGCTGCCTGTTTTGAATATTGTAGAATGCCTTTTCACTATATCCCTTTTTGGATTGCAGTTCGGACATTTCTTGATCCAGCGGTTTAAAATTTCCTTTGTGGGTGAACTCCTTATAGCTTTCATTAGTATTGAAATCAGCCGGTAATCCGTATTCCCGTATAAAGAGCAGGGTGAATATCTCGGCATTCTCCGGCGTTACCGAAAGCCGGTAATCTTCCGTAAACTGTTTGAATGCATGGTATGTCGGCTCTATGGGATAGCCGCCTTTCTTCAACAGCTCGGATTGCTCTATCGGATACAATGGCATTTTCGCCAGCTGCCCGTAGAAAGGATTGGACCGGAAAAGGTCCAGATGCTTCTGCATGTAATGCTCCGTGCTATGGTTCGGGCAGGAAATATAGAATTCTCTGATTCGTCCCAGAGCCTGTACTTCCGGAGTGAAGAAACGGTCAGCCAGATATTGCAGGTAACACTGTTTATAGATGGCTCCTTCATCCGTGGCGGGCAGGTAGACGGCTCCTTTGGGAGTCTGGAGGGAAATGATGGGGTCTATCTCTTTGTTTTGCAGGCTGTCCGGGATAAGCCCGTAATCACGTTTCAGGATATAGGCCGCCTGATCCCGGATCTGTGATTTGACCTTCTCCTGTCCGCCTTTATTTTCAGCCGGAATATTCTGCAGCGCATTGAACTGGGAGTTGAAAGAATTCTTGTGTATGAACGGAATCCTTCTGGTTGTATAGTCTATCCCATAGATTCCTGCGGTTTCCTGTAAGGATAGTAACCGGAGTATCTGGGCATTGGCAATACTGGGGAGCACGTTATAGGAGGAAGCAAACTTGTCATAGGCATCGAATGTCGGTTCTATGCGGTGGCTCCTGTCCAGCCGGGCATTCCGCAGGATAGTCGCATCCAGATATTGTGCTTTCTCCGGCAGAAAAGAGTTTGTATATAAGGAGAAGGCATTGGGAGATGCTTGGAATGCCTTTACCACTTCTGCGTCCGGACGGGTCAGCTTGTACAGGTTGACAAACTCCGGTTTCTCTTCGTCCGTAATGAAGAAACGGTCGGCCAGATGTTGCATATAGGCATGGCAGCATGTCTTTCCAAAGCCGGAATATTCGAACAGAAGCACTCCTTTGGCGGTTTCCACGGCGGTCAGGGTTTCCGACGGATCGTCGTGGAGAGTATCCTGTGCCAGCGCGAACCGTTTGGCTTCCGGCTGTACAAGCAGGTGGTCGGCAAGTCCGCTGGCTACCAGCATGGGCAGGCTTTTTTCTTCATCGTGAGAATGCAGGTATTCCAGTCCGCGCAATGAGACATTGCCCTGCATGCTTCCTCCGTTCCGGGTGATGAATTTTTGTACCAAGCTGTTATCCTTGTCAAAGAGCCGGATATCCGGGTAGCTTACTCCTGCCGGAAACTGGTAGCGCACAGATAAAGATCCGGCAAGTGGCTTTGGACAAGGGACGGCTTGTACATTTCCCTTTGCCGCTGGAGGTATTCGGTGAATCGTTGATTCATCATCGATACTTCTTTCTCCGGCATCAGGTGCATCTCCAGTTGTCGGGGTTGCCCTTCCAAGTCCTGGGTAACAAAGAAAATCATAATGTTTGAAATCTCTTGCTTTTGCATACGATTGAAATTTAAAATAGTTACATGGTGATACTTCTACTCTTTTTCTTTTCCTGTTTGGGCGGTTCATAGCCCCGTACCGCATAGTCCGTCTGTAGGATTCTCTTTGCCGTATCCTTGATGGTCCGTTCAAGTGCATTTTTCAGCAGTGTGCCATCCTGCTTCCCCACATAAGACAGCCTGATCCGTTCATCCAGGGAGACAAAGCTGTTTTGATGGTTGAACCGGCTGTCTTTTTCCAAATTCCCGATTTGCCCGGTCTTGCAGATCCGTCGAGTACGCCTATGTTATAATTCTTCTGGCTCTTGCCCAGATTCAACTTTTCGGCCAGTTGGTTATAACATTCCAAAGAGGGAGCCATGCTGCATTCTACCGCCGGGGTATAGTTGGCTATCATATTTGAATCCAGGAAATGAGCCTTTTGGGGAAGGTATATCTTTTTTAAGCCATGTTCAAACATGTTCGAACACTTTGACGCCTCTTTGATCAGATTGATATTGGAAGTGCTGAAATAATATATTTGCAGTTTATCCGCATCCCTGTAAACCGGCGAGAAGAAATTATCGCCAATATGCTGCAGGTATTTCTGCGCACACTGTATCCCCCTGCCGGTATCATTGAACATCAGGACTCCCTGGTTCGTATTTATTGCAGTAATCACCCTGTTGTAGATATCTTTTTCCTTTTCTTGATGGAATGCGCGGTAAGCGTTCAGTTGTTTTTCAGCAGGGGATTGTCTTTGGCCTTTTGAAGCATTCTCTGGATGCTATCCACATTATGGATGCCATAAGGAGATGTATTCTCGTAAACGAAGGCGATATCCCGCAATGGGAAATGAGTTGCACAAGACAGTCCTCCGTTATGGGTCATGTCCTTGATGAACCTTTCAATGTTCCCCGGTTGTACCAGCACCCTGATATGGTATTAAATAGACTTCTTCCTTAGGAATGTAGGAGCCTTTCAAGGCCAGTTCTGCCTGCCCGAAAAGAAATTTGCCGCCATCTGAATTGATGCCATAACGATTCTCTATGGTCTGGAAATGTTCAATCTGCCTGTTGCTGTTCAAATTGAAACCAATGTATGTACTCATATTATTTTATGGTTTAGATGAATGGTTGATTAAGATAGTCTATGCCGTTTCGACGGGTCGGGAACTTTTTTTTTATTCTTCATTTTCTGCTCCATTTTCTGTTTTTCTTCCAGGTCTATAGTCCATGGAAAACAGGTCATGATCTTGTCCGGGCAGCAAAGGGAGATTCTTTTTTGTTTCATGGACTCATCATCCAGCCGGATATAGACAAAGTAATCCAGTTCCCCTTTTCCGGTTTCTTCAATGGCTGTTACTGTTCCTTTATAGGGAACAACGGGAGTTTCCTCTTCCGGATCGTTCTCTACAATCCGCGCTCCGAGGTACATCTGACTTTTAGGTATCATATCGCTTTATTTTAAACGGTTATTGTTATGTCTGTTCTTATTCTCAGTCTTTTTAACGGTATTCTTCTCTTCCGGCAGCGGACAGAGCAGTCCGTCCTTTATCACGTATGTCCTGACGCCGAAGGGCTTGGAGGAACCCTCAATTCTGCCCTGCTCAAAGTCGGCCTTGCAAAAAAGGAGATGCCTTGTCGCCTCCTTGTTGTTTTCCGGGAGATACAGTGCGTATCCCGAAGCCAGTGCCGTCTTTTGAACTTCATTCAGTTTTCGGCTTCCGACGGTGAAGGTAACGGTGGAGTCATTCAACATATTCTCAAGGGAACGGTGCCCTCTCACATCGAAATCCCTTTTCAAAATTCCATCGGCAGCCTTCCGGATTTCCGTAGACAACCGCTTGAACTTTCCCGTATCGAATTCGCCGGCAGATTTAACCTGCGTGACTTTTTCAAATTCCTTGGCATACGGCAGCAGTTCATTGAAATAGGTAAACGGTTGTTCATGAATATTCATATAACCGTTACGCATGACGGTCAGCAGCCGGTAAATGTCATGGTTCTCCCGGCTGATGGAAACCTGCGTATCCTTATTGAAATGCCAGTCGGTGGCGAATTTTATAAAATCCCCGGCTGTCGCTTCCATCGAATGGTAGCATACCGGTTTTAAACTGTCGATGAATTCTTTGGGCAGTTCGTCAAGACCGATATAGGATGCCGGATAAAAATCGAAGGAATAATCCAGTTCCATCGGTTTGCACGGCTTGTAAGCGGCATCTATGAGAGGAACCAGGTTCTTGTCCATGAACGTACTGTCGTAGACGGCCAGATGGCCGGTATCGTAGTGCGGGTCGAAGTAATGGTCCGTGATGTACCGGATGCACTCCCTGAATCCGTTCCTGCCGATCTCGTTACCGGAAAAGATAAGGTATCCGAAGTCATTCTCCACCACTTTAAGGGGAATGTGTACCGCGGCTGGCACCGGTACAATGTCCTTTTTTTCCTGTTGCTGTAATCGAAACTCCAAGTATGCGGGTTCCTGCATGAGATACTTCTTCAATATGCCGCCGTCCGGTTCATTCTTGTATTATAGGTATAGACCGCATCACGCAGGGAAATGCGTTTGGCAGGGGGAATGCAGTGTTCTTGAAAATACGGCAGCAGTTCCTTGCTGATATATTCCTCGAAAGGGGTATGGGTATCTACCGGTGGAACCTGCCTCATGTTCGCCAGGTCAAACCGGAGCAGTTCCGTATCCGGAATATAGGGGCAGCACTCCGCTTCCTTGATATTGTCAATCAGGAATTTGCGGAACAGGCTGTCCGCATCTCCTTTCTGAATGAATGTGAGGGCATTTCGGGGCTGGTGGGGAGAGTACTGATGGTAACGGTCCATACCGACAAAAATACTTCCCGGCTTGTCGGGATCGAAAAAAGGATTTTCCATTTGGTTTCTCTTGTCCATATTTCTACAATTTAGGGTGGGTATTTCTTTTCTTTTTCACGTCCTGCTTTTTATTCAAAGCCTTTTCGATGACTGTTTTCACTTTGAACACCTGTTTGTTCGCAGGAGGAGCCTTAGAAAATACGATCCGGGTGAAATCCCCGTTTATCCATGCATAGGCATGGGACGGGTTGCTTTTTGCCTCTCCCGGCAGGAAGAGTCCGTGCCTGCCGCCAATACTTGCCGGTGAGGGGTAAAGAGCCGGACACCGTCTACGGTGACACATTCCATCGGGTCGCGGAGGATGTTCCCAACAGTCCGGTGTCCACGCACATCGTAATACTGCTTGAGGAGTTTGTCCAGCAAGGCTTTATCCTGGCCGGTTTCTTCTATCTGCTGCCGGATATCCGATGCTGTACCTTGTTTGGAAAGCTCCAGTAATTTACGGTCCTTGCTTTCTATTTCCTCCAAAATATCAGCGATATTACGGTTGCGATGGCTGCTGGTACAATGCATATTGTGGCAGAAACTACCGAAATCCTCCCAGGTCGGCTTCATCTCATTCCGGTAGACCAGCTCCATTTCCGGTGTCTTATCCATCTGCAGGTAAGCATATTCCGGGTACAGGCCTTCACCCGGATTGACATAGGATCCATCCTTTAGGACTCCTTCTGCCCGGTAAACATTTACCGGACCAAGATTGAAATGGGGATCGAAGTAATGGTCTGCCATAAATTGCAGAAAGTCCTGCCTGTTTTTCTGTCCTTCCGTCGTATCAGTAAAGAACACAAAGCCATGGGCTGTCTCTATGGCTGTATAGGATTGTTCAGGTTGCTTCATATCATTACATTTTGAGGGAATTGTTCCTTTTCGTTTTCGATACCTTTTTCAAAGCCGGTACATATGGAATGATTTTGCCGTTTTTTCTCCTGATACACGGTCTTGTTTACGGGAGATTTGGTATATGCCATTACCCGGTTGCATGTCTTTTCGGCATGGAGGAAATGTAAATCTGGCATTGACTTGGATATTTGGGGACAGTAGATCCACTTTCCTTCCAGCAAGGCTTGCCTCATGGCTTCGCCGGCATCGGTTCCATTGATGAGAAACGGGACGCTCCTGTCATTCAGTGTCCTTTCCAATGTACGGTGTCCACGGACATCGAAATCCGTCAGAAGGATATTCTTCGCTTTCCAACGCATGTCATCCAGCACATCTGACAAATCTGGCCCCGAGGACTGTCCGTTGATACAGTCGTCTATCCGGGTGACATACTCCTGAAAGACATTCCGGTATCCGAAATCGGGATCATTTATTATATCCCGCTTGAATCCGTTCTCCATCAGATACAACAGTTTGCTGATATCCGCATTGTTACGGCTCGCAGGACATCCGGCAAATTCATTCAGGCGGAGAAATTCAGAAGCGCTCGGCTCCATGTCCGTTTCAAACGCCAGTTTCCACTGTTTCCTGTCACGGAAAGCCTCTTTTGAGAATACAGCATTATCAAAATCATATTCCCCTTTTCCGCTTTGGGGATTCTTCCGGTAGCAGGCATCCACCAAAGGACAGATATCGTCGGACAGGCAGTTGACGTTGTATTGCCTGACAGGACCGGGTTCGCCATGAACCCAGAAATAATTGCCGGATAACTGTTGGTAAAAGCTCTTCAATCCCTCCCGTCCCATTTTGGTATCACTGAAAAACAAGATTCCTTTGGACGTTTCCACAGCATGCAGCGGTAATTTGTAAACCGGATTATAATCATACCTGGCAGCCAGCTCATCCTGCTTCTGATGAAAATGGACCAGCTCGTCCAACTGCTGTGTGGTCAGTTTCGGAAGTTCTCCCGATATCATGAGGATATCGCTGCGTGACTGCGCAAACAGGACATTTCTCAGATTGGTACTTATTAGAGGAGCCAGTCCCTTTTCCCGGATATAGGGTAGTAATACCTGATTGATATATTCCTTTTTGGAAATATCTCCGGAGATAGCCGGTACATCCGTCATCTTCGGGAATGAATAGATTTCCAGACGGGTATTCGGTACGAAGGCGGAGTATTTGGCTTTTATCGATTGTTGGCTGAACAAGGCCATAAACGTATAGACAGGGTCTTGCCTGTCGGGATTGGCAGGATAAAGCATATAGGAGGATTCTGCATGGGGTTTCTCCTTGCCGGTTTCATAACCGACAAGGAGCTGGCCTTCACCGTCTTTCCTGAAAAGCTCGTCCAATAGTTTGGGATCATCAGAAATATAGGTTGCCATTTTTCTTACATTTTAGGTGTGATGGACGGTTTACGGGTACGCGGTTTCTTTTCCGCTTGCTGTGAGGCTTCCTCTTTTTTCCGGGGTTTTCCGGCTACTTGTACCGGTGCATGGGGCTGCTGCTGGCTTCCGTCTTGTTCCTGACCTTGTTTCTGTGCCTCTTCCAACTTCTTGGTGCTTCTTTCCCAGAGGAATTCCACCCCTCGCTCGGTGGCACTCATCTGGATGGAGGTGGCATAAAATTTTCCATTATCAGACTTGAAACGGATCGGTACTTCCTCACCGCGCACGGCAGCATCGTATTCTTTCGGAGAAAGCGTATAATCTTTCACCTTACGCGGAATGCGTGCCTGCTCTACGGGCATATGGAACAATTCATTGGTCACCGGGTCTTTGGAAAGGTAGCAGGATTTGGTTTCTTTGGTACGGTAGTCAATGACTACATCCACCGCCTTGCGAGATTGCCGGTCTGGTTCAGGGCCTTGAGGTCTTCTTCCGTCAGGACATGTCCCCTGTAGTCTTCCCCGATCTTGGGAGCCTGACGGATGTAGTGGATGTCGAACTTGACAGCTCCGTTCTCGTCGCGGAACAGGGAGAGTTTGGCATCCCCGTTTTCACGCCCCAGCTCGGAATTTTTTGCCACACGGAAAGCGATAGCGGAAGTCTTTCCCTGCAACATTCTTTCGAGGCTGTCCTTTGCGTTCTTCAGTCCGTCCGGGGTAATGCCGTATTTGGCGGCCTGTTCCCAATTCACTTCCCGCTCGTTGAAGCATGGTTATTATACACCCTGGTCGAAGCCAGTTCCCTTCTGACTGCTTCGTTCTGTGTTCCTGCGCCGCTTCGATCTTTTCTTTGGCCTGCTCTACGAGCGTTTCCTTCGGCATGTTGTAGAGGGAGTAACGACCGGGATTATTGTACTGGTAGAGAAAATTCTTCCCGAAGTTGGTGAAGAAGTTTCCACGTTGGTCCACTTTGATAAACTGGTCCCTGTTCGCCTCGTTAGCTTCGAGCGTTTCCAGCTCTCCGTTCGCTGCGATTCCTTTTACACCTTTGGCTTTCTGCTCTTTCTTGTCATACGCCATCAAATACCCGTGTTCCGGGGTTGCTTCCTTGTTTTCAGGAGCTAAATTCACATCGTTCATATACGTTAATTTTAAAGATTAATGAATCATTTACGAGGGTAAAATTACTATCTTTGTCATTAAATAGTTTGATTATGAGGAAGTTGTCATTAATTGTCATGTTCTGTCACTTATTGTCATGTCCGGCTTTTGCACAGTCCCCGTCAAAGGATATAAAGCCGGACTCAGTGCTGTCATCTACCGTATCCACTCTGCCCGGCAGTGAAAGTCTTTCATATGAGACAGCCGGTTGCCGGTTACCGTACTGGCCGATTATCCTATTCTGTATCCATTGAATGAAGTCGGAGGAGGTATGCCGTTTCTTCCGGTTTCGGTATAAGGATGCATCCGGTGAAAAAGAAAAGGATACTCCATGCCGGAGTGGATCTTGCCGCACCCTATGGCACGCCGGTCTATGCTTCAGGAAGCGGGAAAGTCGTTGAAGCCAGGTATAGCAGCAGTTACGGCTGGTACATCGAAATCCGGCACGCGGGCGGCTTTTCCACGTTGTATGCACACTTGAGCAAATTGCATGTGAGGAAAGGGAGCGATGTACGCATAGGTCGGCATATCGGCAATGTCGGTCATACCGGCATAGCGACGGCAACCATCTGCATTTTGAACTGAGAAAAACGGGAAGCCGCAGAATCCGTTGCAGTGGGTGATACTAAAGGATTCCCGTTCTAAAAAGAGTCATTAATTTAATCCGTTACACAATGAACATTGAAGAAGCCAAGAGCATTCAGTTGGAGGATTATCTCCGGCGTATGGGGTTCAACCCGGTAAAACAACAAGGGGACAGTATCTGGTATTGTTCCCCTTTCCGTGAGGAGAAGACACCTTCTTTCAAGGTGAGCGCATCCCGCAACCTATGATACGATTTCGGCATCGGACAGGGAGGGGACATCATCACCCTGGCGATGGAGCTTCAAAAGACGAAGGATATCTCTTATGCGCTTAAAACGATAGAGGGACATTTTCCGGCTGCTTTCCGTCCGGTAGCAGCCTCTCCCCGGCAGGCGGAACCGCAGGCTACCGGCTACCGGCAGGTACGCATTGATCCGCTGACGAACCCGGTCTTGCTGGGATATCTCAAAGAAAGAGGCATCTTGCCTGAAATCGCAAGGGAAGCATGCAAGGAAGTGCATTTTCAGAACAAGGGAAAATGGTATTTTGCCGTAGGCTTTGCCAACCGGAGCGGCGGGTACGAGATCCGTAACAAATACCTAAAAGGCAGCATATCGCCCAAAGAGATTACCCATATCAAAAATGGCAGCGACCGTTGCATAGTGTTGAAGGCTTTATGGATTATCTCTCATACCTCACGCTCAAGGCTACGCATCCCGGTAACGGACAGCCTAAAGGAAACGGTCCGGACTATATCGTTTTAAATTCGGTCAGCAATGTAGGCAAGGCTATCCCTGTCTTGAAAGAGTATAAGAGTGCCCTCTGCCTACTGGATAACGATTCCGCCGGAAGGCAGGCTTTTCAGCAGATGGCGCAAGCCGGATGCCGGTCAGGGACAAGTCCGACTGCTACCGGGAGTATAACGATTTGAACGATTACCTGTTGGGCAGGAAGATGGCGCAGGAGAACAAGACGGATCATCAGCACGAAACAGCCCCGAAGCTGATTGAAAAGCCTGCAAAGAAACAGTCCGGTTGAAAATTATAAAATACTGGTCCTTGTCTGATGCATGAAAGGCAGGCAATAAAAAGAGAGTCAAATCCCTGCTGGAGGGAATTTGGCTCTCTTTTTATTGCTACCCGGCTACCACCGGATATTTATTCTTAATAATTTCTGATCAGCAATTCATTGACCGCTTCTCTTTTCTCGGCTATGGAACAGATGGAACGGAAGATGCTGATTCGCTGGATATGGAAACCGGCATAGAGGTCGTCGAAGAAGGTGTTCTCAGGGTTCTTTTGCCGGGGATCGGAGTTGGAAAGCATTCATTTGGCACCGGTTTCACCTATTCCCTTGCAGAAATTTGCCAGGTTGATCTGCTCTTCATCTCCGAAGTCCTGTGGCATGTAGGAGGTGCAGGAGTTACCCTCATTGACCGGCTTATAAGGCGGGTCAAAATAAAATAGGGAGTTGGCTCCGGTGTATTCTGCGGTCTGCCGGTAGTCACCGTCCAGAATCACAACATCTTGCAGCAGCTTGTGGTTAAAGCGGATCAGTTCCTCTTCCAACAGTTTTACCCGTCCCCCGGCACCAAAAGTGACGGACAGCTTTCCGCTATGGTTCACGGAGTAGATGCCGTTATAACAGGTACGCATGAAGAAGATAAACAGGGCGGCACGGGTGATGTTATTCGGGTTTCCTTCATTGTAGTAGGTACGTTTCTCCATGAAGTAGACCCTTCTTCGGGTATGTTCCTCCAGCGCGATGTATTCGTCCTGTATCCGGGCAAGCACTTTAATAAGCTGCTCCGGGGATTCCTTGATGACGCGGTAGACATTGATCAGAGCCTCGTTGGAGTCGTTGATGACGCAACGGATTTCCGGATAGCTTGTCTTATTCAGAAGAAGAGGCGCCGCCACCGACAAACGGTTCTACATAGGTATCCATCTGTCCGAAGTCTTTCGGAAGGGATTCGATAAGTACGGGAAGCAGTCTTCTTTTACCTCCCACCCAGGGGAAGCAGGGTTTTCCCGGCAGGTTGGCCGGAGAACTTTTCTTTTTTTCCATGTTTACAACATTTAAATGATTAATAAATTAAATAGGGATTATTCATCGTCTGCCGTTTCCAGCAGGTGTTTCAAGTTGGGATCATTTTGGATGCGAAGCAGCTCTTTTTCGATGATTTGCGTCACGTCTTCCTTGATTTGATAGTAGTTCCTTTCGATTTCCTCTTGCATGTGGTCCTTACCATCCGCACCGGTAAGTCGGTTATGACGGGGATAGCTTGTAGGCTTTTG
>ENA-OQJH01000611-OQJH01000611.1-human-gut-metagenome-genome-assembly--contig:-NODE-611-length-18609-cov-10.948220_pt1 | contig 18609 bp, 26 predicted proteins | sample MGYA00242597_ERZ504763 | MGnify/ENA primary metagenome ERZ504763 (study PRJEB26092, sample SAMD00036359) | human gut metagenome | host: Homo sapiens | study: EMG produced TPA metagenomics assembly of...
TTGTTCCAAGTTCAAAATCAACATACTAGCTAATTTATCCCTTTTACTGTTTTAAAGGATCTTTCGATCGTTTTGAATTACTTATTCAGAACTTTCGAGGATGTGTTTCATTGTTTAATTATCAAGGATCTTTGCTGTTCCGACTCGGATCAGCTCATTTATTTTACCACAGAGCTTTTCGTTTGTCAAGAACTTTTTTGATTTATTTTTTGAAGTTTTTTTAACTTCTTCGCTGTTCTTTCGATCAGCAACTCGTTTATTTTATCAAACCCATTCGCTTTTGTCAAGAACTTTTTTAATTTAATTTTTTGGATTAGTTTTTTCAAACCTATCACCAACTCTGCTATCTTATCAGATGTGAAACTGTTTGTCAAGAACTTTTTCCACAAAAATATCATTTTGTTTTTGGCTTTTAAACGGAGAAGGAGGGATTTGAACCCTCGCGCCGGTTACCCGACCTACACCCTTAGCAGGGGCGCCTCTTCAGCCACTTGAGTACTTCTCCAAATGCCTAAATATAAAATGATATGTGCAGTCACTCATTCGTGACGCATGGTTTATTATACAAAAACCTTACGTTCTTGTCAACCCGTTTTTTCGAATTTTTTGTTTTTTTCTTACTATTATAGAAAATATGCCTTACAGAACCCAAATCAGCCCCCAGAATAGCAGAAAAGAGCGCATATCACGCTCTTTTCTGAAACGCTACGCGGTTACGACGGCTTCAATTCTCTTCTTTACCATCTCGGCAATCTCTGTTGTCTTCATTCCCTGGTATTCCTCGTATGGGATCGGGTCGAGAAAATGGACTTCTACCGTTACGGGACGGACGGTATTGGAGTCAAACGGAACAAAACAGTTTTTTAACGCAACCGGCACGATTGGGCATTTTGCTTTTACTGCGATCTTGAAGCTGCCGCTTTTAAACTCCAGCAGCTGGTTTCCCTTTCTGCTCCTCGTTCCTTCCGGAAACAGAATGACGTTTTTGCCTTCTTTTACGGCATCGGCCGCCTCATTGATAACCTGCATTGACTGCCGCAGATTCTCCCGGTCCATAAACAGCGCGTGGATGCACGCAAAGACCTGTTTTAAAAACGGAATATGCTCTACCTCTTTTTTGGCAACAACTGTAAAGGTACGCGAGCACGCTCCTGCGATCGCCAGCACATCGTACAGTCCCTGGTGATTCGGATACATCACAAAACCGTCCTGCTCCGGAAGATTTTCTGCTCCATAGGATTCCACAATGACGTTTCCGCCTTTGTTCGCCCGCTGTACAATAAAGCGCAGCATTTTAAAGTGCTCTTCCAGACTGTACTTGTCCGGATGCGCTGCATGGTAACAGAGCCGGCACCACATCCACGGAACCAGAAGCAGATTCCGCAGCACCATCAGTAAAATTCGTTTCATATTTTTCTCCCCTTCCCCAAACGAGAAAAACGTGCCTGAGCTTTTTTCTCTCAGACACGTTTTGCGACGCTGTATTATTCCTTCGTTTCCTCAGAAGCACTTTCGGTCTCTTCCACCGAAACCGGAGTCTCCTCGGATGCCTCTTTGTCTCTTACCTTTGCAATGCTGGCAACCTTGATTTCACCGTCCACATCCATCAGCTTGACACCGGACGTGATACGTCCCATAACAGAAATGCCGGAGCATGGTGTACGGATAATGATTCCCTCTGTGGTAATCATCATAATCTCATTATCCTCATTGACTGCCTTGGAACCGATCAGGTTTCCGGTCTTTTCGGTAATCTTATAGCATTTGACACCCTTGCCGCCGCGGAGCTGTACGGTAAACTCTGCCATCGGCGTCCGTTTGCCCATGCCGTTTTCGGATACGACAAGGAGATAGTCTCCCTGCGTGCAGATCTGCATGCCGACTACTTCATCGCCGTCCAGAAGGTTGATGCCGCGTACACCCATGGAAACACGGCCTGTCGTACGCACATCGTTTTCCTTGAAGCGGATACACTGGCCGAATTTCGTTACCAGAATAATCTCTTTCTCGTTATCAGTTGTCTTAACTTCAATCAGTTCATCATCATCGCGGAGCGCAATGGCAGCAAGACCCGTTTTTCTGACGTTCTCGTACTCTTCGAGCGGCGTCTTCTTCACCAGTCCCTTTTTCGTTGCCATAAACAGATAATGGCCCTTCTCATATTTGCGCATTGGAATAACAGCGTAATCTTCTCTCCCGGCTGCAGCTGGAGAAGGTTGACAATCGCCGTTCCTCTTGCGGTTCTGGACGCCTCCGGAATCTCGTATGCTTTCAGACGGTAGACTCTTCCCGTATTCGTAAAGAACATGAGGTAATGATGGGTCGTCGTCATCAGAAGCTCCTCGATGTAGTCGTCCTCGATGGTCTGCATGCCCTTGATTCCCTTGCCGCCGCGGTTCTGGCTGCGGAAGTTGTCAACGGTCATACGTTTGATATAGCCCAGTTTCGTCATGGTGATGACGGTATTCTCGCGCGGAATCAGATCCTCCATGGAGAGATCGTACTCATCAAAGCCGATGGAAGTTCTTCTGTCATCGCCGTATTTTTCGGATACGGTCAGAATCTCCCTGCGGATAACGCCAAGAAGCACCTTGCGGTCTGCGAGGATGGCTTTTAACTGCTCGATGCGCGCCATCAGCTCTTTGTACTCGTTCTCGAGCTTCTCCCGTTCCAGACCGGTCAGAGCGCGCAGACGCATGTCTACGATTGCCTGGGCCTGGGCATCACTCAGATCGAAGCGTTCCATCAGGTTCTTCTTTGCCTCTGCCGCATTCGCGGATGCACGGATGATATGGATCACTTCGTCAATATGGTCAAGCGCTTTTAAGAGTCCTTCCAGAATATGGCTTCTCTCCTGCGCTTTGTTCAGGTCGTATTTCGTTCTTCTCGTCACAACCTCTTCCTGGTGCTGCAGATAATACGTCAGCATCTCCAGAAGGTTCATGACTTTCGGCTGATTGTTTACCAGTGCAAGCATGATCACACCAAAGGTATCCTGCATCTGGGTATGTTTGTACAGCTGGTTTAAGATGACGTTTGCATTGGCGTCGCGGCGCAGTTCGATACAGATGCGCATACCCTCACGGTTGGAGTGGTCCGCAATGCCGGTGATGCCGTCGATCTTTTTATCTCTTACCAGCGCGGCGATGTTCTCGATCAGGCGCGCCTTGTTTACCATGTACGGGATCTCGGTTACGATGATCTCGCTCTTTCCGTTCGGCAGTGTCTCGATGTTTGATACCGCACGAACACGGATTTTACCGCGGCCGGTACGGTAGGCCTCGTCGATGCCGCGGGTGCCGAGGATTTCTGCTCCGGTCGGGAAGTCAGGGCCTTTTACAATGCTGAGAATCTCCTCGAGATCTGTCGTACGGTCCTCCTCGATGATATTATCAATAATTTTTACAATGGCACTTACCACCTCGCGCAGATTGTGCGGCGGGATGTTCGTTGCCATACCGACTGCGATACCGGAAGTACCGTTTACCAGAAGGTCGGGTAGCGGGCCGGCATAACAACAGGCTCTTTTTCGGTTTCATCAAGTTCGGGGCGAAGTCTACGGTGTCTTTGTTGATATCCGCCAGCATCTCCATCGAGATTTTGCTTAAACGTGCCTCGGTGTATCGCATAGCCGCAGCGCCGTCGCCGTCGACGGAACCGAAGTTCCATGGCCGTCCACCATCGGATAACGGGTTGCCCAGTCCTGTGCCATGTTGACGAGTGCTCCGTAGATAGAGCTGTCGCCGTGCGGGTGATATTTACCCATCGTATCACCGACGATACGCGCGCACTTACGGTGCGGCTTATCCGGCGTATTGTTCAGTTCACTCATGGAGTACAGAATACGTCTCTGTACCGGCTTTAAGCATCGCGGACGTCTGGAAGTGCACGGGATGCAATTACGCTCATCGCATAGTTGATGTAGGATTCCTCCATCGTGTCTTTCAGATCGACCTCGTGAATTTTATCAAAAACATTATCTTCCATCTTTTCCTCCACTTCAGTTCACAGGACTTTTTAGATATCCAGGTTGTTTGCGTATTTTGCTCTCTCTTCGATAAAGTCACGGCGCGGTTCTACCTTGTCGCCCATGAGCGTATTGAAGGTAAGATCAATTTCAGAAGAATACTCTTCATCGAACACAACGCGGCGCAGAACACGGCGTTCTGGGTCCATGGTGGTCTCCCAGAGCTGCTCCGCATCCATCTCTCCCAGTCCTTTGTAACGCTGGATCTTATTATCTCCGCGTCCGATCTCATTGAGGATCTGATTCATCTGATCGTCATCGTATGCGTACCATACTTTTTTGTTTTTCTCAATCTTGAACAGCGGCGGCTGTGCCAGGTAAACGTGGCCCTGTTTGATCAGCTCCGGCATGAAGCGGTACAGGAACGTCAGCATCAGTGTGTCGATGTGCGCGCCGTCGACATCGGCATCGGTCATGATGATGATCTTGTCGTAGCGCAGTTTGGTGATATCGAAATCGTCGTGGATTCCGGTTCCGAATGCGTAATCATCGCTTTGATCTCGGCATTGGCATAAATTTTATCGAGACGTGCTTTCTCTACATTCAGGATTTTTCCACGCAGAGGCAGGATCGCCTGCGTTGCACGGCTTCTCGCGGATTTTGCGGAACCGCCCGCGGAATCTCCCTCGACCAGGAAGATCTCACAGTTTTTCGGATCCTTGTCGGTACAGTCTGCCAGTTTTCCAGGCAGGGACATACCGTCCAGTGCGGATTTTCTTCTCGTCAGGTCACGCGCTTTTCTTGCAGCCTCTCTCACACGCTGGGAAAGCAGGGACTTTTCAACGATCGTTTTTGCGACAGCCGGGTTCTGCTCCAGGAACAGCTCGAGCTGAGTGCTCACGATATTGTCGACTGCTCCTCTCGCCTCGCTGTTTCCAAGTTTCTGCTTTGTCTGGCCCTCGAACTGCGGCTCCTCGATTTTGATGCTGACAATCGCCGTCATACCCTCGCGGATATCCTCTCCGGTCAGGTTCGGTTCGCTGTCTTTTAACAGTTTATTTGCTCTTGCATATTCATTAAAGGTTTTCGTCAGCGCATTCCGGAAGCCACGATATGGGTACCGCCCTCCGGCGTCGTAATGTTGTTGACGAAACCGTACGTATTTCCTGATAGGAATCGTTGTGCTGCATCGCAACCTCAACGAGAACGCCGTCTCTTTCTCCCTCGCAGTAGATGATGTCCGGGTAGAGCGCCGTTTTGCTCTTGTTCAGGTAGCTGACAAACTCTTTGATACCGCCCTCGTAGTGGAATGCTTTTTCCACTACCGGATCCGTGCGCAGATCGCGCAGAACAATGCGCAGTCCCTTGGTCAGAAATGCGGTCTCGCGGAGTCTTGTTTTTAAAACGTCGTAATCATAAACCGTCTCCTCGAACATCGTATCATCCGGCAGGAAACGGACCTCGGTACCTGTTTTTTCGATCGGACAGGTATCGATGACCTCCAGCTTATTCATGGTTTTTCCGCGCTCATACCGCTGGAAATAAACCTTTCCATCGTGATAAACGCGCACCTCAAGCCAGTTGGACAGCGCATTTACAACGGATGCACCAACGCCGTGCAGACCGCCGGATACCTTGTACCCTCCGCCGCCGAACTTTCCGCCTGCGTGCAGCACCGTAAAGACAACCTCAACGGCCGGAAGGCCCGACTTATGATTGATGCCGACCGGAATACCACGGCCGTCGTCGATGACGGTGATGGAGTTGTCCGGGTTAATCGTAACGTCAATATTTTTGCAGTATCCTGCCAGTGCCTCGTCTACCGAGTTGTCGACAATCTCATAGACAGATGGTGAAGTCCCCGTGCGGAGGTACTGCCGATATACATACCTGGGCGCTTCCGTACGGCTTCCAGACCCTCCAGAATCTGAATCTGGTCTGCACCATACTCTGTCTTTTCCATGTTCTCTGTACTCATTTAGATTCCTCCTGTTTCTTTGTGAAACACAGATCCCTCGACCACCTGGAATACGCTGTTTGCCTCAAAATGATTTTCGACAAACTCGTCCAGTCCGGTACAGGTAATCAGTGTCTGTATGCTGTGAATGCTCTGCAGAAGATAATTCTGCCGGCTGCCGTCCAGCTCCGACAAAACATCATCCAGCAGTAAAACCGGTGTATCGTGAATTTCCTCCTCGACCAGACGGATCTCCGCCAATTTCAGCGAAAGCGCCGCCGTCCTCTGCTGCCCCTGGGAACGTATTTACGGATATCAATGTCGTTGACCCGCACACAGAAATCGTCCGGTGCGGCCCGGTGTAGGACTGTCCGAAACGCAGATCACGCTCTCTTCCGGCTTTTAACTCTTCGGAAAACGCTTCCTCGGACACATTCGGTTCATAGGTAATCAGAATCTGCTCCTTTCCTCCGGTCAGATTCTGATGGATCTCGGATAAAATATCATTCAGGCGGCTGATAAACTTTTTCCGCTCGGAAATAATGCTTTTTCCATAGCGGACCATCTGCTCATCCCAGATCTCGAGCGTATCCGCCATTCTGCCGGAAAACGAAATCTCTTTAAGCAGCTTGTTTCTCTGTGCCACCACTTTATTATAATTGGCAAGCTCGATCATGTATAGTCTTGACAATTGACAAATTTCGCTATCGAGGAAACGCCGGCGCTCCGCAGGACCGTTTTTGATGATATTCAGGTCCTCCGGAGAGAAAAACACAATATTTACAATGCCAAAAAAGTTCCGACGCTTTGCGGATCGGAACTCCATCGATGGCGATTCCCTTGGATTTATTTTTTTTCAGATGCATATCGATTTTATGCGTGCTGCCGTTCCGTTCCACCATCATCCGGATATGGGCTTCTTCCCGGTCAAACTGGATGATTTCGCGGTCCTTGCTGCCGCGGTGCGATTTTGTCGTACCCGCGAGATATAAAGCCTCGAGAATATTCGTCTTTCCCTGGGCATTGTCACCGTAGAGAATATTCGTTCCGGGGCTGATATTTATGCATAAGTTTTCATAATTCCGATAGTTCTTCAGTTCTAAAGATTTGATATACATGAGCACTCGTCCGTGAAAAATCAGCTTAAGTTTTTAAGCCTTATTTTTTAATTTGTATCTCATTTCCATTGTAGCAGACAACATCTCCGTCATAGAGCTTGCGGCCGCGGCGGGTATCTACTTCACCGTTTACGGTCACTTCGCCGTCCTTGATGACGAGCTTTGCTTCCACGCCGTCTTCTACCAGAGCAGCAGCTTTTAATGCCTGGCCCAGTTTGATGTAATCTTCACGCAGCGTAATAATTTCCATTTTTTCCTCCTGCACTGCCGTGCCTTTTCCTCACGTAAGTTCGCAGTTTTCAACCTGTGTGGCTGTAAAACCGCTGAAAGTTCTTTCAGAAAAGGTTCCGGCAGATTTCAAACTTATGTGACTTATCTCACGGAATTGAAGTTTACCGGCAGAATCAGGTAGATATAGCTCTCTTCTTCGTTCCGGATAAAACATGGAGCCTTCGGGTTGACCAGATAAATCGAAATCTCCTCGTCGTCAATAACACGAAGTGCATCGATCAGGAATTTCGGGTTAAAACCGATCATAATATCCTTGCCTTCTTTGTTGATATCGATCTCTTCTTTCATGGAACCCATCGCGGAGTTGATCTGCAGTTCCATCGCTCCATCCTGGATGTCGATGATGATCGGTTTTTTGTCGCCTTCTTTGACAAGAAGCGTCGCACGGTCGATACAGCTTAAGAATTCTTTTTTGTTGATCGTCACTTTTGTCTCGTAATCACTCGAAAGCATCTGGTCGATGCGGAAATATTCACCGTCGATCAGTCTGGAAACGACCGTTGTATCATCGAACTTGAACATAATGTGGTTTTCCGAGAAGTAAATATCAATCTGATCATCCATCTCGCCGGACAGAATTTTGCTGATTTCGTTCAGGGTTTTTCCCGGAACAACGACTTTTCGGTCCGGATACGAATCTTTCAGCTCAATTCTGCGGATCGCAATACGGTGTCCGTCCAGAGATACGACGCGAAGTGTGTTATCTTTGATTTCAAAAAGCTCACCGGTCATCAGTTTGTTGTTCTCATTGGCTGCAATGGAGAAAATGGTCTGACGGATCAGTTCTTTTAAGGTGAACTGGGAAATGGAAACACAATCGGAAGTTTCCAGAATCGGCAGATAGGAAAAATCTTCTCCTGACTGTCCCGGAATGCTGAATTTTGCTTTTTCGCAGGTAATTGTTGTTACCAGATTTTCATCTGTCTCTATTGTAACCTGATTATCCGGAAGTTCTTACAATCTCAGAAAAATCTTGCATCCAGAGCAACAACACCGCGTTCCAGAATCATACCTGTGACAAGGGTCTCAATTCCGAGTTCCATATCGTTGGAGGTAAACTTGATCTGGCTGGAAGATGCATCAATCAGGATACACTGCAGAATTGGCATCGTAGTTTTACCGGAAACAGCTTTCATCGCAATGGCAACGCTTTTTACAAGGTCTGCTTTGTCAAACACTAATTTCATAATTGTGGATAACTCTCCTTTCCTCACGGCTGGGTGAGTATGCTTATAAAGAAAAAATATAGTAAAAATCCGTAGTCTTAGTCGTAGGGGCTGTGGATATGTGGATAACCCCTTCGAGAATGCGGAAATACTGGAAAAATGGATCTGTATAACTCTGTGAATAATCGAACGTGAACCTGTGTATGAAATGTTGATAACTTCAGGCTCCAAATTTGTCCACAATTCATCCACAGGCTTTCCACATCGGTTTGTGCATAAATAAGGGCCTGTAAACCGATGCGTTTCTTCTTATATAAATGTAGATCGGTTCGAACTGTTTTGACAGAGTTACAGCTATGCCGCTTATTTAGACGGGTTAATCTTCTTCTTTAAGATATCTACCGTGTTGCGGACACTGTCTTTGGCACTCATTTCCTTTTCGATCTTCTCAATGCCGTGCATGACAGTGGTATGATCGCGGTCGCCCATCATTTTTCCGATTCCGGTCAGCGGGGCATCGAGCATTTCGCGGCACAGATACATTGCGATCTGGCGCGGGAATACGATTTTGCTGCTCCGCTTGCTGCCGACAATGTCGGACGGCGTAATATCGAAGTGATCTGCAACGGTGTCGATGATAAATTCCGGCGTGATGACCTTCTTCTCGTTTGGGGAGATGATATCGCGCAGCACCTGTTCTGCAAGATCAATGTTGATTTCACGTTTTTCAAGGTTTGCGTATGCATGATTTTGTTGAGAGCGCCTTCTAATTCACGGATGTTCGATTTAATATTGGAAGCGATGTATTCGATCACATCGTCGCTGACGGAATAGCCGTCGAGTTCCTGCTTTTGCGGAGGATGGCGATTCGCGTTTCATAATCCGGGCTCTGGATGTCGGCAAGGAGTCCCCATTCGAAACGGGAACGGATGCGGTCTTCCAGGATATCCATGTCTTTCGGGGGACGATCCGAAGAAGGATGATCTGTTTGTTGGCGCCGTGCAACGTATTGAAGGTATGGAAAAACTCTTCCTGTGTTGATTCCTTTCCTATAATAAACTGCACATCATCGATGAGAAGTACGTCGATATTGCGGTATTTCTCACGGAATTTGGTCATTGCGGTGTTGTTGCTGTTTCGGATGGCCTCGATGACTTCATTTGTAAATTCTTCACTCGTTACGTAGAGAATCCGCGAAGACGGGTTCTTTTGAAGAATAAAATGTGCGATCGAATGCATCAGATGGGTTTTGCCCAGTCCAACACCACCGTATAAAAACAGCGGATTGTAGATTTCTCCCGGGGATTCGGCCACGGCGAGAGAAGCTGCATGGGCAAATTTGTTATTGCTGCCGACCACGAAGGTATCAAAGGTATACTTTGGATTCAGGTTCGGCACATAGAGATTTTTCTGGACGGGAGCAGGCGCTTTTTCCTGTTTCACTTCTTCCGGAAGAATAAAGCGGATCTCATAGTTGACACCTGTGATTTCCGCGATGGCCACTTTAATAGGAAGAGTATATTTTTTGCTCACGTAATCGAGACCCATTTTTCGGATGGAACCAGGATTGTGATCAGATTGTCCTCAACCGAATGGATCGTAAGTGGTTCAATCCATGTAGTAAAGGAGATCTCAGATAATTCGTGCTCGTCCCGCACTCTCTGCAGTATTTCTTTCCATTTATCTTGTACGATTTCCATGCTTTTTCTGTCGCTCCGCTTCTATAATCATTGCTTTTTGGGGATAACTTCTGTCTGAAAAACGAAATTTTCCCCGAATAGTCGCATTTTTTACTTCTATATGATATAATAAAATGCCGTTTTATTCAACCCAAAAATGTGGATAATTATTTTTTATCCACAGAATGTGTAAAAAATTTTCCTGTTGATGAAATGGAGGATAGTTTGTGGATAACAGGGAAGCTTATGTTGATAAAATTGTGGATAGAGGGCTGGAAAACCGAAATGTGTAAAGTCTGGAAAACTTATATACACATTATACATGGCGTAAATACTGGAAAAATTGGAAATGCCCACAGGTTGTACACAGCAAAACCGAAAGTTATCCACAAGGTTATCCACAGATTGTGGATAATGTTGATTACGGTTACAAGATATCGTGTGGAAAGCGCAAAAATCGAACTGGTATTTGTACGTGTGCGGCGGACAGTGTGGATAAGTTGTGGATAAACCGAAAATCAGCACACGGAAGGCACGGGCAGCGGCAGACCGGAAAACCGCGTCAGAGCGGCATTTTTCCCGAAAAAACTGCGAAAATTATTGATTTTAGGGTTGACGAAATGGGGGTTTATGAATATAATTGAAATGATGTTTTCTGTCATACATGTAGTGAAATACTGCCTCGCAGGCAGTTATTGATTAGAATTTAAAGGAGGTGCCTTATCTTATGAAAATGACATTTCAGCCGAAAAAAAGATCCAGAGCTAAAGTTCACGGATTCAGAGCAAGAATGAGCACAAAAGGTGGAAGAAAAGTTTTAGCTGCAAGAAGATTAAAAGGAAGAAAAAAATTATCAGCATAAAACCAAAGGCCGCATAAAATTTATGTGGTCTTTTCTTCTATCTAAAGCTATTCAATGAAAAGAAAATTTAGACAAATCATGAAGGAAAGAATGGATTCATGAAATATTCGGAAAGCCTGAAAAAAAACAGAGATTTTCAGCTGGTTTATAAGCAGGGAACATCGTTTGCAAACCGATTTCTGGTCATGTATGTGAAGAAAAATCAGCTGGGACGGAACCGGATTGGAATTTCAGTAAGTAAAAAGGTGGGAAACAGCGTTGTGCGCCACCATCTGGCGAGACTGATCCGGGAGAGTTATCGTCTGCATGAAGAGGAATTTCAGTGTGGAATGGATGTAGTTGTGATCGCAAGAGTTAATGCAAAAAACTGTACGTATTTCGAGATAGAGGGAGCACTTTTGCATCTGGGAAGACTACATCATATATTAAAGGAAACAGAAAAATGAAGACGGTATTGATAAAAGGTATCCGGTTTTATCAGAAGTACCTGTCTCCTCTGAAGAGGGTGCACTGCCTTATACGCCGACCTGCTCGCAGTACGGGCTGGAAGCGATTCAGAAATATGGTGCTTTCAAAGGAAGTCTGCTGGCATTATGGAGAATACTGAGATGTAACCCGTTTTCACACGGAGGTTACGACCCTGTGCCGTAGATAAATAAGGAGGAAAAGACGTTTTGGATATCGTACTGAGTAAATCAACGTGGCCGATTATCGGGTGGGTATGCCAGATCCTCGGCTGGCTGATCAATGGAATTTATTTTTGTCTGGAAAAATTGGAATTCCGAATATCGGTATTGCGATTATTCTGTATACGATTATCATTTATCTCGTTCTGACGCCGCTTCAGATCAAGCAGCAGAAGATGTCGAAGATGATGAGCGTAATGCAGCCGGATCTGCAGAGAATTGAAAAGAAATATCAGAACAAAAAAGACCAGGCTTCTCAGATGAAAAAATCTGAAGAAACCATGGCAGTTTATCAGAAATACGGTGTCTCCCCGACAGGAAGCTGCAGTACACTGCTGATTCAGATGCCGATTCTGCTTGCACTGTACCAGGTTATCTATCATATTCCGGGATATATCGGAAGTGTCCGCAATGTATTCCAGGGACTGACAACACAGATGATGGGTGTATCAGGATATTCTGACATCCTGACACAGTTTATCACAGATAACCGTGTTACCATGTACAGTAAAGTAAGTGAAACATTAACCGAAAATAACCTTCTGGACATGTTTTATGTGCTGAAACCGTCCCAGTGGACGAAGCTGGCTGACATCAGCGAGTTCTCCGGTATTGCGGATACCATTACAAAAACCGCCGCGGAGTCCAAGCATATCAACATGTTCCTTGGATTTAATATCACACAGTCTCCGATGGATGTCATCCGCGAGGGTATGGCAAACGGATCTGCGCTTCTGATTGCAGGAGCAATTCTGGTGCCGATTCTGGCATGGTTTACCCAGTGGCTGAACTACAAGCTGATGCCGCAGGCACCATCTTCCAACAACGGAAATAAGACAGCAAACTCCATGGAAAATTCCATGAAGACCATGAACACGGTAATGCCTGTTTTCTCCGCATTTATGTGTTTATCATTCTCCATCGGTATTGGTATTTACTGGATCGCCGGTGCGCTCGTTCGAAGTGTACAGCAGGTTATCATCAACCGCCATATGTCCTCGATCGACATGGATGAGGTGATCCGCAAAAACCAGGAAAAAGCTGCAAAGAAGAGAGAAAAAGCCGGCCTTCCGCCGCAGAAAATCACACAGGCTGCAACGCAGAGTGTGCGTAATATTCAGGTACAGGAGAACGAAGAGCCGTCTGCTGAGGAAAAAGAGGCAGCAAGAAAGGCTTCGACTGAGTATTACAACAGCAATCAGGAATACCGCGCCGGAAGCATCGCTGCGAAAGCAAACATGGTAAAACAGTTTGATGAAAAGAACAGCAAAAAGAAAAAATAGGGGGTAAATCTTTATGGAGTTTATCGAAGTATCCGCAAAAACCGTGGACGACGCCATTACAAAAGCCTGCATCGAGCTTCAGGCTGCCAGCGATAAACTGGAGATCCAGGTCATCAGCGAAGGCAGTTCCGGATTCTTTGGAATCGGAAGTAAACCGGCTGTGATCCGTGCCGCTGTAAAAGCCGCACCGGAAAAAGAACCGGAAACACCCCAGAAACCAGAGAAAAAAGAGGCAGCTCCTGCACCGGTAAAAGAAGCGCCGAAAAAAGAAGCTGTAAAGAAAGAAACGGAAAGAAAATCTGCTCCGCGTCAGGCAGAAACTGCAAGACGCTCCGAGCCAAGAGAAGAGCGTGAAGTAGTTCAGAGAACAGACGAGGAAATCGCCCAGATCAAGGCAACGGCACTTGAGTTCTTAAGCGGTGTATTCAAAGCCATGGAGCTCCCGGTTGAGATCCAGATGGAGTATAATGCCGAGAACGGTTCTCTTGAAGTTGATTTTGCCGGTGAGGATATGGGCATCCTGATCGGCAAAAGAGGACAGACGCTGGATTCCCTTCAGTATCTGACCAGCCTTGTAGTCAATAAAGAGCAGAAGGATTACGTTCGTGTCAAACTTGATACGGAAAATTACCGCAAGCGCAGAAAAGAAACACTGGAAAACCTGGCAAGAAACATCGCTTACAAAGTGAAAAAGACCAGAAGACCGGTTTCTCTGGAGCCAATGAATCCTTACGAGAGAAGAATCATCCACTCTGCACTGCAGGGAAATAAATTTGTGGAGACCTACAGCGAGGGCAGCGAGCCATATCGCCACGTTGTTGTAGCGCCGAAACGATAAGAAAGCGTAAAAAATATGCAAAAAGACGGTACCTGTGTAAAATACGGGGTACCGTCTTTTCTGGTTTTCTGCTAAAATGGAACTATTCAGAGCCATGCGAGAGGAAAGAAAAAATGTGGATCTGAATACTGGGATCCCCAAAAAGAGAGGTTTTAGAAAGGACTGGAAACAATGGCAGGATTTCATTTGGATGATACAATTGCCGCAGTGTCCACAGCGATGGCGCCGGCGGGAATTGGTATTGTAAGAATCAGCGGAAACGATGCATTCGAAGTGGCGGATCGCGTATTCCGTGCAAAAAAAGAAGGAAAAAAGCTTTCTGCGGTCAAATCGCACACCATTCATTATGGCTGGATTACCGAAGGGGAGGAAGTGATTGATGAGGTCCTTGTCATGGTAATGAAAGGACCGAAAACATATACGGGCGAGAATACCGTCGAGATCGACTGTCACGGCGGGGTGCTGGCGGTGAAAAAAGTGCTCGAGGCAGTCTTAAATGCCGGTGCGCGGGCGGCAGATCCGGGCGAGTTTACGAAACGGGCGTTTCTGAACGGAAGAATGGATCTGACGCAGGCCGAAGCGGTCATGGATGTTATTTCGGCGAAAAGTGCCTATGCCTTAAAAAGCTCCGAGAGCCAGCTTCGCGGAACGGTGAAAAAGGCGATCCGGGCAATCCGCAAGAAGCTGATTTACGAGATCGCATTTATTGAGTCGGCGCTCGATGACCCGGAGCACATCAGCCTGGACGGGTATCCAAAGCGGCTGGCCCAGGTTGTTGCGGAGCAGAAAAAGCAGGTGGAAAAGCTGCTTGCATCTGCGGATGAGGGCAAGATGATCCAGGAGGGCATCAAGACGGTGATCCTTGGAAAACCGAATGCCGGAAAATCATCGCTTTTAAATCTGCTGGCAGGCGAGGAAAAAGCGATTGTGACGGATATCGCCGGAACGACACGCGACGTGCTCGAGGAAAATCTGGTCTTAAAGGGCATTTCCCTTCGGATTCTGGATACGGCGGGGATCCGAAAAACGGCGGATACGGTCGAGAAAATCGGTGTGGATCGTGCTTTGGAGCATGCAAAGGACGCAGATCTGATTCTCTATGTGGTGGATGCATCCGTGCCGCTTGATGAGAATGATGCAAAAATCATGGAAATCCTGAAAGGGCGCAAGGCGATTGTGCTGCTGAATAAGTCGGATCTGACTGCGGTGATCGAAAAAGAGGAGATGGAGCAAAAGACAGGCGCTCCGGTCATCAGCATTTCCGCGCGGGAAGAGACGGGTATGGAAGAGCTGGAGGAACAGATGAAAAAGATGTTTTTCCAGGGCGAAATTTCGTTCAACGATGAGGTTTACATCACGAATGCGCGCCACAAGCAGGCGCTTCTTGCAGCAAAAAAGAGTCTGGAACTGACGGCAGAAAGCATCGAAATGGGTATGCCGGAGGATTTCTTTTCCATTGATCTTATGAATGCGTATGAGGAGCTTGGTTCGATCATCGGTGAAGCGGTGGGAGAGGACCTTGTGAATGAGATTTTCAGCAAGTTCTGTACAGGTAAATAAAGGCAGCAAATACAGATTACGAAGATCTGCCGGAATAGAGTTACAAGGAACGACAGCCGGATTTTGACAGAGTAGAAAAAGCTTAAGGCAAAATTCAAAGCTGTAGATAGAGAAAGAGGATAAAAGAAAAATGGCAGTTTTAGAAGAAACAATTGATATTGCCGTCATCGGTGCGGGCCATGCGGGATGCGAGGCAGCACTTGCGGCAGCGCGGATGGGGCTGGAAACGGTTGTATTTACGGTAAGTGTCGATAGCATCGCGATGATGCCGTGCAATCCGAACATCGGAGGAACCTCGAAGGGACACCTCGTAAAAGAGATCGACGCGCTCGGCGGCGAGATGGGTAAAAATATTGATAAAACGTTTATTCAGTCGAAAATGCTGAATCAATCGAAGGGACCGGCAGTGCATTCTCTGCGTGCGCAGGCGGATAAGCGGGCATACAGCCAGTCGATGCGCGAGGTTCTCGAAAATACCGATCATCTGACGATCCGCCAGATGGAGATTGCGGAGCTGATCGTGGAAGACGGTGTTCTGACGGGCGTAAAGGCCGTTTCCGGCGCGATTTACCACTGTAAGGCTGCCGTTCTCTGTACCGGCGTTTATCTGAATGCACGGTGTATTTACGGTGATGTGAGCACATATACGGGACCGAACGGCCTGCAGGCGGCAACACATCTGACGGATTCGCTGAAGGCAAACGGCGTGGAGATGGTGCGCTTTAAAACAGGAACTCCGGCGCGTATTGACAAGCGGAGCATCGATTTTTCCAAGATGGAAGAGCAGTTCGGTGATGAGCGTGTTGTGCCGTTCTCCTTCTCGACCGATCCGGAGAGCGTACAGATTGATCAGGAATCCTGCTGGCTGACGTATACGAACGAGGAGACGCACAAAATCATCCGCGAAAATCTCAGCCGGTCGCCGCTCTATTCCGGCATGATCGAGGGAACTGGTCCGCGGTACTGTCCTTCGATTGAGGATAAGGTCGTAAAATTTGCGGATAAAAACCGCCATCAGGTGTTCCTGGAGCCGGAGGGAAGATATACAAACGAGATGTACGTCGGCGGCATGTCGAGTTCACTGCCGGAGGATGTGCAGATTGCGATGTATCACACCGTGCCGGGCCTGGAACACGCGAAAATCGTGCGGAATGCGTATGCGATCGAGTACGACTGCATCAACCCGAGACAGCTTCTGCCGTCCCTCGAGTTCAAGGCGATCAAAAATCTGTTTTCCGGCGGCCAGTTTAACGGCAGTTCAGGATACGAGGAAGCTGCGGCACAGGGCCTGATCGCGGGCATCAATGCGGCGCTCCGCGTGCAGGGAAAAGAGGAGCTTGTGCTCGACCGTTCCGAGTCGTACATCGGTGTTCTGATCGATGACCTCGTAACGAAAGAGAACCACGAGCCGTACCGAATGATGACGAGCCGCGCGGAATATCGTCTGCTGCTCCGTCAGGACAACGCGGATCTGCGTTTGCGCAAATACGGCTACCGCGTGGGTCTGATCAGCGAGGAGCAGTATGAGGCACTGAAAGTAAAAGAACAGCAGATTCAGGAAGAGATTGAGCGCGTGGAGAATACGTATGTGGGAACGAGCTCGAACATCAATGAGCTTCTGGAAGAGTATGGATCAACGCTGCTTTCCGGCGGAAGTTCGCTCGCAGAGCTGATCCGCGGCCGGAGTTGAATTATAAGATGCTGGCGGAAGTAGATCCGAAAAGACCCAAGCTGCCGGAGGATGTGCAGGAGCAGGTCAACATCAACATCAAGTACGACGGCTATATCAGGCGCCAGATGAAGCAGGTGGAGCAGTTCAAGAAGATGGAAGAGAAGAAGATCCCGGAGAATATCAATTACGACGAGATCCAGAGCCTGCGCATCGAGGCGAAACAGAAGCTGAACCTGTACCGTCCGATCAACATCGGCCAGGCGTCCCGTATTTCGGGCGTTTCCCCGGCGGATATTTCGGTTCTGCTGGTGTATCTGGGACATAAATAAAGGACAGATATGCATGGCTGAATTACATTCTTATGCAGCGAAACAGCAAGTGTTTTGATACTGCGTGGACAGGAACAAAAAGTGCAGCGGGCACTTGGAAGAATAGAGTAGAACGGAGAACAACATGAAAGAATACAATCTTGAAGGATTTGAGCGCGGCCTTTTTGAGCTTGGAATCACACTTTCCGAGGAGCAGAAAACGCAGTTTCTGCAGTATTATGAGCTGCTTGTAGAGTGGAATTCGTTTATGAATCTGACGGCGATTACGGAGTTCGATCAGGTGATTACGAAGCATTTTCTCGACAGTCTGTCGCTGGTGAAGGTCTGTGATGTGGAACAGGCGGGACGCATTCTCGACGTGGGAACGGGAGCCGGTTTTCCGGGAATCCCGCTGAAAATCGCGTTTCCGGAGGTGGAAGTTGTACTGCTGGATTCACTGAATAAGAGAGTGAAATTCCTGAATGAGGTGATCGGACAGCTTGGCCTTTCGAAAATCACGGCGGTTCACGGAAGAGCCGAGGATTTCGCACGCCAGAAGGATCACCGGGAGCAGTTTGATCTCGTGGTATCACGCGCGGTGGCGAATTTAAGCTCGCTTTCGGAGTACTGTCTGCCGTATGTGAAAGTGGGCGGACGGTTTGTTTCGTATAAATCGGGCAAATTGAATGAGGAGCTTGCCGCAGCTCAAAAAGCGATTCATGTGCTCGGCGGCGAGGCGAAAGAGCCGGTTTATTTCCAGCTTACAGGAACGGAGGATGAGAGATCGTTTGTCTGTATCGAGAAGGGGAAGGCAACGCCGAAAAAGTACCCGAGAAAAGCGGGAACACCGGCGAAGGAGCGATTCAGTAAAAAATAGATTTTTTGAGAAAGCTAAAAAAGAAACAAAAGTGTAAAAGGTGAAATCAGAAGAGATTGTTATGCCGAGTAAGTTGGCATAATAACCTCTTCTGATTTTTTATGTATATATACGATTAAATGTCTGGAAAATTACACTTTTGAGCAAAAAAACAATTCTCCTATTTGCAGTATTTTGCGCTGAATATTTTGTGAAAATATGATAATTGTTAAAAAATTATATCAGTGTATGATGAGATAAATAGATCGATTGTGAAACGTAAAAGAAAATATGATAGGGGGGAATGGACATGAGGAAAATATTAAAAATATTTGTTTGCTTCATTGGAATTATGATATCAGCATC
>ENA-OQJH01000612-OQJH01000612.1-human-gut-metagenome-genome-assembly--contig:-NODE-612-length-18588-cov-2.462597_pt1 | contig 18588 bp, 22 predicted proteins | sample MGYA00242597_ERZ504763 | MGnify/ENA primary metagenome ERZ504763 (study PRJEB26092, sample SAMD00036359) | human gut metagenome | host: Homo sapiens | study: EMG produced TPA metagenomics assembly of...
GTGTCGGTTCGTCGATTTTCTCAAAACGAGCTTCGATCTTAATACCGTTCAGTTCTTCTGTGATCGGTGTATCGAAGTTAAACTCCTTATCTCCTACAAACCATCCGAGGAATTTATATCCTTCTTTTGTCGGGTCTGCCGGTTTTGTCAGTTTTTCTCCGTCTTTTACTTTGACTTCTTTTCCGTTAAGTGTCACTGTCCATTCTTTCTCACCCGGTGTCGGTGTGTCGATCTTCTCAAAACGAGCTTCGATCTTAATACCGTTCAGTTCTTCTGTGATCGGTGTATCGAAGTTAAACTCTTTATCTCCTACAAACCATCCGAGGAATTTGTATCCCTCTTTTGTCGGATCTGCCGGTTTTGTCAGTTTTTCTCCGTCTTTTACTTTCACTTCGTTTCCGTCAAGCGTCACTGTCCAAAATTTCTCTTCCGGTGTCGGTTCGTCGATTTTCTCAAAACGAGCTTCGATCTTAATACCGTTCAGTTCTTCTGTGATCGGTGTATCGAAGTTAAACTCCTTATCTCCTACAAACCATCCGAGGAATTTATATCCTTCTTTGTCGGGTCTGCCGGTTTTGTCAGTTTTTCTCCGTCTTTTACTTTTACTTCTTTTCCGTCAAGTGTCACTGTCCAAACTTTCTCTTCCGGTGTCGGAGCATCTGTTTTTGAAAGGAACATCTCTATAATGCCGACCTTAGCATCTGACCACTCAATTTCACATCAAGAAGCACTGTCTCATTCGGAAGAACAAACTCATTCACTGTCTTGCCCAGTGTTCCGACAGGTTTCCATGTATCTGCTTCTGCTAATGTTCTCACACTTACAGTTGCATTTGAAATCGAATCTGCTCTCTGAACAATCTTAATCTTATTGCGGTCATTCTTCTCTGATACATGATAAACAAGGTTTCCGCTCTTTTCTGCCGGAACAAATGATGTCGCAAGATTCATATCTGACATATAAGAGAATTTTCCGTTTTGTGTATCGAGACATGAGCTTTCATATGTCGGATCGTTTTCACTCGGAACATACGCTCCGTCATTGATCTCAAGCTCGCTGAAGCGAACCCACTTGTCAGAACCGACTTTTGTTCTTGTTACCTCGAATTTCAGGTAACGTGCATCTTTGTTAATGTTTGTTGCTTCTTTTGTATTATAAGAAGTTTCATGATTCGGAAGCACCGCTCCGATCTCATCAGTATCATTCGCTTCTCCGTTATTTGGTCCATCCTGTGAACCGAGAGTCATGATTTCTTCCCATGTCTCTCCGTCTGTAGATACAGAGAATTTACCATGTCTGATATAGTCATGCTCGCTATCCTCGCAGACAGCTTTGAACTTATCGAAGTGGATTGTCTGTCCGAGATCGTATACGAACCAACGCCTTCGTTCTGTGATGTCTGATAAACAGCCTCTGTTGCTCTGTTTCCGTCGAACGCTTTCTCAGGATCTGTGATCGTATAATTTCCGCTTTTTGAATGCAGTGATTTTTCTTTGAACTCTACCGTATTTATAACGAATTGTTTCAAATTGAATTTCACATCATCATTCGTCTTGTTGATCAGTCTGATATATCTTGCATCTCCCGGTTTCTTTGCATCATATGTTGTCCACTCATATGCATTGAGAGATGTTTCAAGGGTAAGCTTGTCTGCATTTTCAAGATTCTTCTGAATATCTTTAATCTCATGAATGCGGTCTAATTTTAAGCCGATATACTGATCTTTCTTTAAAGTAATATCATTCTTAGCTTCGATTTCAGCGCTTTCATCCAACAGATTTGCTCTGTATTCTTTGTAAGCGTCTACGTTTGTGTAAACTTTCGAGTTAAACCATACTTTAGAGTCAACGTCAAATTCTCTGATCGCAAACCAGTTTTTCTGTGTCGCATTATTCTTGATACGAACATACTGTGCCTGAATATCTTTGTCAGATACATCGATCTCTATCGTGCGTTTGTTTTCAAATGTTGCAATCTTTGTCCATTTCTGACCGTCAACCGACCACTCCAGATCACAGTTCTGCATATAATCTGCATGTGTATCATTATTACCCTGGACAATCTTGATCTTTCCAAGTGTGATCTTCTCGGACAGCTTCACTCCGAAATAATCACCTGCGATCATAGAGTCACCGTTTGTAGGATCTCCCTGTCTTACATTGTAATGTACGCTTGTGCCTTCATCACCGTCGATTGCATTATTTTCGTTTCCATTATTGTAAACAGTCCAACCTTCTGTTGTACGGATCACTTCTTTTGTAAACGTATCTGCGCTCCGGGCTGCAAGTCTACTTTAAACTCACGCATAGAAGGCCATTTACCAGATCCTCCCACTCTCGAGCACTCATAACGAACTGCCGTAACGTTCTCGATTTCAAGTCCTGCCACATCAACTTTCGCAGCATATGGTCCGTATTCTTTTCCGTTTTCTAATTCTTTCCACTCATCAGAACCTTCTGCCTGATATTTCAGTTTTGCGTATCCGAATGTATCGTCCGGTTTCTCTTTTCCTGCGCCGTTTTCGATATGTACGCCGTAAATAGTCGTCGGTTTGCTGAAGTTCACCTGATAATACTGTCCGACACCTTCTGCTCCGTTGTACCATGCATACGTACCGCTGTTGCCGTCAATAATATCTGCCGGTTTTCCGCTCTGCCATGTCTGAAAGCTTGCCTCTGCCGTAATTTTCAACGGTCTTTCAACATCGCCTGCCACATAATCGTTCATCGGATCTGACAATGCCGCTTCCAATGTTTTTGCCAGAGGGATCAATGGGTCGATCCCGGAGTTACAACTGCCGGAGACGCATTGTACATCTCTTTTGTATATGTCTGGGAGGTCGCATAACTTCCCGAACCTGCCATATACAGATCAAACGCGCTCTGCATATCATTTTTCTGCATTGCATCCTGTGCCTGTGCAAAAGAACGGATTGCCGTACAGAGATCTTTCAAAGAGTTTGTAAACGGAAGGATTTCCGCTTTCATTGCCTCGTTTTTGCTCTTTGCATGGAAACCGTCGCAAGCTTCAATGATTGTTGTCATCTCTGCCACAAGCTGCGTTGTTGTTGCTTCTTCTACGTTTCCTGCTGCAAGCTGTGTTTTATAAGTATTGATCAGACCCTGAATTTCTTCTGACTCCGGCAATACAAGTCCATGTCCGTTCGGTTCCGGGTTAGACATATGTTTCGCAAGTGTATGAAGCTCTTCAGATGCATTTTCATCAATATACGCAAATGAATCCGCCCAGCTCTTATCCATATTAAATCCTGCGATATTCCAGCTATAATCCGCAACTGCGAAGATCGCCGGTTTCGATACTTCTGATTCCTGCATCGGGTTTGTCACCGCTCCCGCAAGATCTTCCGGATTTACATCTGTTTTAAGCTGCACACCTTTACCCATCATAAGACGTCCGTGATTAATGTCGTTTACAGGCCAGTTGAGCCAGAATAGCGGGGCACGACGTTTCTGACCGTCTGTCGTTCTATGAGTCTGAAGTGATCAAGCGTTACCTGCTCGATCGGTTTACATACTGCTTCTCCTGTCCAGAAGATCTTGATATCTTCCGGGAATCCTTTGTCATACTCGTTCAGCTCTGCATAATTGCCGCCTGTACCGCCTGACTGCCATGAATGGTTATATCCTGCCGGACAGAATACTGTGTCATATACATCGCCTTTCTTTTTTGCCCACTCGGATACTTTTGTCATCATGTTGATCACGATCGTTACTCGGAAGTTCGACGTCGTCGCCGAGTACTCCGAACTGACGCACGCCTGCATCGTACAACTGATCAAATTTGCGCAGAAGCGCCTGAATCTCCTGATCTGCCTGCGCCTGATTAAATCCTCCCATAAACGGGTGGGCTGTCCAAACGAAACGGCACTTAGAATCGTTTCCGACTTTTACCATTTCCTTGATCTTTGCCAGTTCTTCTTCCGGATATAAATCACGCCATTTTCCTTTGTGATACTCATCGTCTTTCGGAGCAAAGATATAAGACGTCATCTTATAATCTCCGCCGAATCTCATAAGAGACATTCTGTCCTCATTCGACCACGGAAGTCCGTAATATCCTTCGATAAATCCACGGATATTTACATCTGCATAATCTCTCATCTCAAAGTTGCGGATCGTAGTTCCGTCCATCTGATTGAAGATATGCTTCAAAGATGTGATGCCGTAAAATACCGCATCTGTATCTAATCCGAGGATTACGATCTCACCCTTATTAGATGCGAGGAAATAGGAACCGTGATGGTCAAACAAAGATTTATCTACTGTGTAATGCTCCTTCACATATTTATCTACATATCCGTCGGAGCCGTAGATACCTGCAAGGATATTCGTCTTGCCGTCAACTTTGCATTGGTAACAGCAGCGCTCTCACTCTTGCCTTTGATCGAAAGAACTTCTGTCATTCGATTCTTTGTCACATCATCAACACCGTTTCGTAAACAATATTCACTTCTCCGATGTCGAATCCCCCATCCTGATAAGTCATCTCATGGGGAGTCGGGTAGATCTGATATTCCACCCCTGAAACTTCTGCAGTCTGCGCTGCGTCAGCTTCCTCTGCCTGTACGGTCAACGCCGACGGTGCAGCCGATGTAAGTACAACTGCCGCCGCAAGCAGACCTGCCCACAAGCCTCTTACTGTTTTCATTCTCTTTCTCATACATTTCCCTCTTTTTCTAGTTACTATAGTTGCCCACTATTCCTACTTCTTATGATATCACACTTTACATTTCAGTTATTTGCACTTTTTAGCAACCGATTTGTAATTTATGATAGTTTTCGCCTATTGCCCGGACTTCTTTGTGCAATATGTTTATTCTATTTTCTTTATTTTGTTTATACTGCACAATTATCTCTTTTCTCTCCGCTTTCTTTGCAGTTTATATAGCAAAAACGTTGTTATAGATCATGAAAAACCGGAGACATTCTTTCATAAGTACAAAACTGCGTATAACCTGCTTTTCTCAGCATTTCCTTCGTTTCTTCTATATAAGCGCCCAAGTGTTCCGGTTTATGACTGTCGCTCCCTATTGTGACGATCTTTCCGCCAAGCTCTCTGTACCGTTTTAAAATTTCCACAGAAGGCGTCGTGTCAGAAAGGCCGTACCGATATGACGATGTATTCACTTCCAGACCTTTCCCATCCGCTATGACAACTTGCAAAATCTCTTCGACGATCGGTTTGATCTTTTCAAACGGATAGACGCCCTTTTCATCATAACGGGCGATCAGATCCATATGCCCAAGCACGCTGTAATCCTTGTATTCCCGAACGACCGACAGCATTTCCTCATAATACTTTTCATTATATTCCTTCTGCGTTTTCCCATTTCAATGATCCGAAGTTGTTTTCTTCTATCATTTATCACAAAGCGAACCGTTTTTTCCATTCTAACATTTTTATATACGTTTCCTTTCCACACGCCGTAAAGCTGTAAACTTGCCTGCTGCGGCGCAGACGTCCTCCCTGAAGGTTCTGCGCGATCAGAAACCGGAATATCCGATAATGCAGAAAAGGATCGCCGCTCACACGACAATCCTTTTTTAAGTATCAATTTTTTATTTTGATCTTTTCTGCGTATCTTTGTTTATCCGTTCTTTTTTCTCGTGATCATGACCACTGCGCCTGCCGCAAGTGCAAGTACAAACGGGAAGAACGGCGCTGTTTCGTCTCCTGTCTTCGGAGGTGTCTTTCCATCCTCCTGCGGTGTCTGACCGCCGTCTTTTGTAACCGTTACTTTCACAGTGTCAGTTACTTTCACTGCATCCGCTCCGCTTCCCTGTGTCGCTGTCACTGTCAGCTTCGCTGTTCCTTTGCCGACTGCCTTTACATTGCCGTCAGCATCTACCGTTGCAACTTTTTTATCGGAAGAAGCCCATGCAAATGTTACATTTTCTGCCTTTTCCGGTGTGATCTTCGCTGTTGCCTTTGTTGTCTCGCCGACTTTCAGATCTGCTTTCTTAACTGACGCTTTCACGCCTGTAAGTACCACCGGTTTCTCCGGTTCCGGATCTGTTCCGCCGTCTTTTATTACCGTTACATCCACAGTAGCTGTTTTTGTTACCGCGCTGTCTCCGCTTCCCTGTGTCGCTGTCACAGTCAGCGTTGCTTTTCCTTCTGCAACCGCCTTAACGTTTCCGTCCTTATCTACTGTCGCAATCTTGTCATCGGAAGAAGTCCATGCAAGCTCTACGCCTTCTGCACCTTCCGGCATGATCGTTGCTGTTGCCTTTGTTGTCTCGCCGACTTTCAGTTCTGCCTTTTCAACTGACGCTTTCACGCCTGTAAGTACCGGTTTCTCCGGTTCCGGATCTGTTCCGCCGTCTTTTATTACCGTTACATCCACAGTAGCTGTTTTTGTTACCGCGCCGTCTCCGCTTCCCTGTGTCGCCGTTACAGTCAGCGTTGCCGTTCCTTCTGCAACCGCCTTAACGTTTCCGTCCTTATCTACTGTTGCAATCTTATCATCGGAAGACGTCCATGCAAGCTCTACGCCTTCTGCACCTTCCGGCATGATCGTTGCTGTTGCCTTTGTTGTCTCGCCGACTTTCAGTTCTGCCTTTTCAACTGACGCTGTCACGCCTGTAAGTACCGGTTTCTCCGGCTCTTCCGGTCTGTCCGGACGGATGATCGCTCCGCCGTCTTTCGCACCGTAAGCCTCGAACTCGACGATATGATCAGACGTACCCTGATTATTTTCTCTTCCGTTTACATAGACACGGATGTAGCGAGCTGTTACAGGTTCACTGTTTTCTGCGTTCCACATCTCTTTGCCTGTCTGCCGTCTCGACATAAAACTCATCTTGCCGCGCTGTTACTGTTACATTGTCTTTATCGAGTTATATACCGTTGTCGTTTTGTCTGCCGCAAAGTTCTCGTCTGTACTTAACTGGATCACTGTCGGTCCGTATTTTCTTGAACCATCCCAGTATCTTGTCATATGGATCTTCATCAGATCATACTCGTCTCCGAGATCGAACTGCACGTAACGGGAATGGTTCTGGCTGTCGCTCGTATCTGTCAGCTCCAGATAATTCGCCGTACTCTTCACGCCGTCGTTTACCATGCTAAACGGTCTGTCCGGTTTCTCTGCCACTGCCGTATTAACAGTTGCATCATAAGCGGTAACTTTTACTTTCGGATTGTTCTTTGCAAGAACAACATTATCTTCTGTATCGATCAGATCTTTCACTTCATCATATGCAAGCGATCTGTCGAGAACTGTAATATAAGAAACTTCGTCTTTTGTCAGACCCTGCGCAAATATCGTTTCGCCTTTTGCGATCTCCGGATTTGCTTTATCTTCGCTGTATGTTGAAGCAACCACTTTCCGTCAAGGTAAAGTTTGATCATTCCGTTAATTTCTTTTACAGCAGAGATTGATGCTCTTTACCGTCAGCCGCAATTCCTTTCGTCTCGCTTGTGTAGCTGTCGTTTGCTTTATCAACCGTCTTCTGATCATATTTCGATGTGATCTTCATATTGTTAAACTCAAACGTCAGATATCCTTCGCCGTCAATGCCGACTTTATAAGCGCCTTTCTGCTCTGCAAGTACCACGTCTTTTGAATCTGTCTTGATCTTACCTGTTACAGTAAATCCGCCGTGTCCGTCGACAGAGTATTTCGCTTTTGTCGATACAGCTCCGTCTTTCAGATCATCGCTGATCACTCCTGTTATGATGCCGTCTTTAAACGCATCATTCTGCGCGCTTACTTTTGAAGTATTTCCGACAGTATCTTTCACGCCGTCTACACTTACGCTCACTGTCCGGGCATCTTTCAGTTCCTTATCCAAAGTCAGTTTCACTGTACGTCTGTCGGCTTTCAATTCTGCCTTTGTCACTTCGTATCCGTCTACCTTAAACATTCCCGCTTCCGGCGTACGGATCGTCTCGTCAAATTCAACTTCTGCTTCTTTTCCGTTTCCTTCTACAGAAGGATTTTCGCAGGAGTTTCATCTTTCTCACCAAACTGCAGGATCAAAACTTCCTTCGGATTAAGCGTGTATGTCACTTCCTTGCCATATGTAAGCGGTTCATCTGTCTGGTGTCTCTGATCTCCTACGACAACCTTTCCGTAACAGTTCCGAGATCTTCTCCGACGCCGATCAGTCTGTCATAAGTTACTTTATAACTTTGTGCTTCATTCTTCGGATTTCTGATCGAGAGAATTCCCTCTTTTCCGTTCCAGCAGGAATATCCGTAAACATTTCCGTCATTCGGTTTTCCGCCGAACATCTGTGATTTCTGAAGAATGTCGAAATTGTCTTCGATCCATTTTGCCGCTTCCGCGTTGATCTGCCATTTATTGTCATCAAACATGGAGTAACTATAATAATACTCCCAGAATGCCGTTCCTCTCGTTCCGAGCATATACAGGTGATTTCTCATCTCATCATCTGTATATTTGATATCCGGTCTATGATAAGCATCGTTTGCAGTCAATCCGTAAACCGGGTCATGGTTATAAAAATATTTGTTCGGAAGCTGCCACTCTCTTTCATTTAAGAAGTTATAATAAGCGTTGTCACGGTATGTAAGCATCGCTTCTTCATCCGTTGCATTAAAGCTATCCGTATAACCTGTATCTCCCGTATTCTGCATCCATACGCTGTTCACCCACTGAACGTGCCACGGACTCGGGTTTGTGTAAGAAGTCATATTAAGCCAAAGGTCTTTTCCCGCTCTGTTGTCACGCATATCTTCAAAAATATCCGTCCATCTCTCGTATGTCTCTGAAATCGTATAAAGCGGATTACCTGTCACATAATATTCGGACTGCTCTGTCGATGGATTTAAGAGCATTCCATCCAGTTTCCAGTAGTTGATATCAAACTTATCCTGATACTCGCAGAAAACATCTTTATTCAATTTCGTCAGATATCTCGCATCAGAAATATTAATATCTCCACCCGATTGATTATTTACAGAACCCAAACCATTACTTGCAATCCAATTCGCAATCGTTCTTTCTGTTCCATATCCGCCTCTTGGTCCAAGCCACAGTCCGAAGTTGGACGCAAGCTGATTCACCTGCAGACTGGAGTTGTAAAGCTCATTCGGAAACTTATTATTAAAATCCCAGAAGGAGCTGTAATTCGTCCATCCATCGTCTACAACATAAGAATCAAGAGGAGCTATCCCGTACTGTGTGAATCCTTCTCAATCTCGAAGAAACTCTTCTGAATAATCTCGTCCGTGATCTCCTTCATGTTGTCGTACCATGAGTTGTACTGCTGACGGAACTCCGTATCTATTGCGATCGTCTCGATATATTCATAGAAATCGCTCTGTGTCACGCTGTAATCTCTGCTTCGGGCAGCTCCTACGACAGCGTCCCACGTCGTCATCTTTCCGTTTTCGTTTCCTTCGTTATACTCAAACTTATCATCGGATTTCAATGATTTTCCATAGTAGTAACGGATAAAGGAATTAGAACCTTTAATTTTGTTCTCTGTCTCCGGGAACTCACATCCCCAGTACATCGCACCTACATAGTACGGCTGTCCAAGCTCCAGATAATCGCCTTTCATTCCGCCCATGTCAGGATTGTCTGCCATATTATCTTTGATCGACCAGTATTCATCTTTTTTCAAATCATCCTGGCTGATCTGCATATTTTCCAAATCGATATAATCGATTTTAGCTTTTTCTGCCTGTCCTTCCCCAACAGAAATATCGAGGCGCTTTCTCATGAAAGAATCTCCGTCTTTCATCGTGATCACTTCTTTGATCGTGTAATCTACACCTCTTACTCTCTTCGGTTCAAACGTAAAGGTCAGCGTTTTCACTCCGTCCTTTTCTGTCAGCTCCGGCTCGCCTGCACTTTCATCTCGCTCGTCTTAAGCTGTGTCGCATCGTCCGTCGCCTCCGGGAACGTCGCAGTATCCTCAAAGAAATCAAATTCCGAACAGCAGGCTACGTCTTTACTTACATTTGAATCTGACGGGTCATGACAGTCAACAAACTCGATACGCACACATTTTGCCGTAACCTTCTCTTTCAAATTTACATATGTTTCTTTTTTATTATCAAAAGAACCTTCTGCAACCGGCTGTGCATCTGTTGCCTGTTTTAACGCATCAATACTGTCTCCTGTATAGATTTATAACTTTTTACATGTCCGCTCACTGTCGGATTTCCTTGAGCATCTACTCTCTGCTGGTAGCGAAGAGACTGGAACGACTTCTCTGCACCAAAATCGACATAAATATTATGCGGATATTTCCGTTCGGCATCTGTGCCTTCGTTATATTTAGAATGATAATAAGTATCATTCTTTCCATCAAACATCTTATCCGCTCCGCCATTCGCTCCTTCATTAGTCGCAACGCTGTCCGCCTCTGCTGTCCAACCATTGGTATCTAATTTTTTCTTAGGCGCTACGAATCCGCTGTCTTCCCCTTCGGAATTATTGTCAAGCGTGTTGATTATAAACTCTTCACTGCCCGCCTGCGGTGTGAACACAGTCGGAGTCGTTCCGGTACGATAGTTTGTAATCTCTTTTGTTGACAATACTTTGTCCGCGCTCAAACTGAACGTTCTTTTTAAATATTCATTTCCGAAAACATAAGAGCCGTCAGTCTTTTCAAGCGTTACGACACCGCTTTTCTTCTCAGGTATCTGACCCTGCTCTGCCGCAGTATCTTCCGCATGAACTGTCTGAGCCATAAACGGAAGGCTCCGCCGGTTGTCAGCGATACCGCGAGAACCGCAGCCATTCCCTTATGGAACATTCTCTTTTTCATAAACTTCTCTCCTTCTTTTAAAATGTAATGTACGAATGTGCTCACCACATTACTCCCATCATCTTATAAATGATAGCATTCACCCCCCCCCCCAATAATATTTACACTTTTTATCACTTCTTTTGTATTTTTTTCTTTTTATCTATGCTTTTTGTATAATATGGCTATTTTAGCTTTATTTTTATTGATTTTTTCACATATACACCATCTGATTGATTTGCCAAAGGAAAATATCTTTCATTTTATACAAAAGATGCCTAACCGCAAATGCGGCCGGCATCTTCATAAAACCTGTCTTATATTAATGAATCATACTATTCTTTGTCCGTAATTTCTCCGTGAATTTCCTGAAGTGATTTCACTTCTTTGCTTCCATGTTTCTTCACTGCAAGAATTCCGTTTGCGGCAGCTTTCGCAGCAGCCATTGTCGTCATATACGGAACTTCTTTTTGATCGCAGCTTTTCTCAAATAGCTGTCGTCATTCTTACTTCTTTTCCTGACGGTGTATTCACGATCATGTCAACTTTTCCGTTCGTGATCACATCAAGCATATTCGGACGGCCTTCCTGAAGCTTATTGATCTTCTCTGCTTCGATTCCGTTCTCTTTAAGCAGGCTGCAAGTATGGTCTGACGCAATGATCTTGAATCCCGCTTTTGCAAAATCAGCCGCAACTTCCACAACTTCCGGCTTATCACGATTGCTTACAGAGATCAGCACCGTACCTTCAAGCGGAAGCTTTGTCTGTGTTGCTTCCTGAGCCTTATAAAATGCTTCGCCGAAAGATTTGGACAATCCGAGCACTTCTCCGGTCGATCTCATCTCCGGTCCGAGCAGCGGGTCTACTTCCGGGAACATATTGAACGGGAATACCGCTTCTTTTACTCCGTAGTACGGAATGTTCTGCTCTTTTAACGCCGGAACCGGTGAAGGTCTTCCTGTCAGTTCACTTGTCACAATGTCGATGGCAAGCGGAACCATGCGGATATTACATACTTTCGATACAAGCGGCACTGTTCTTGACGCACGAGGGTTCGCCTCCAATACGTACACTTTTCCGTTTTCGATCGCATACTGCATGTTCATAAGACCTTTCACATGCATCTCTTCTGCGATTTTTCTCGTATATTCTTTGATCGTCTTTACATTTTCTTCCGAAATATTTTTAGAAGGAATAATACATGCCGAATCTCCGGAATGTACTCCCGCAAGCTCGATATGTTCCATAACCGCCGGAACAAACGCATGTGTGCCGTCGCTGATCGCGTCTGCTTCACATTCTGTTGCATGTCCGAGGAAACGGTCGATCAAAATCGGACGGTCAGGTGTCACACCGACTGCTGCTTTCATATATCCTACCATGCTTTCCGCATCATATACAACTTCCATGCCACGGCCGCCAAGTACATAAGACGGACGCACCATAACCGGATAACCGATCTTCTCGGCAATTTCAAGAGCATCGTCCACCGTAACAGCCATTCCCGACTCAGGCATCGGAATCTCAAGCTTATCCATCATTTCACGGAACAGATCGCGGTCTTCCGCCAGATCGATAACAGACGGAGCCGTACCTAAGATCTTCACGCCGTTTCTTTCCAGATCTGCCGCAAGGTTCAGCGGAGTCTGTCCTCCGAACTGCGCGATCACTCCGACCGGTTTTTCCTTCTTATAAATGCTCAGTACGTCTTCCAGTGTAAGCGGCTCAAAATACAGTTTATCAGATGTGTCATAGTCTGTAGATACCGTTTCAGGGTTACAGTTGACAATGATCGTCTCGAAACCAAGCTTTTTCAAAGCAAGAGACGCATGTACACAGCAATAGTCAAACTCGATTCCCTGTCCGATACGGTTCGGTCCCCCGCCTAAGATCATGATCTTCGGTTTCTCTTCACTGATCGGGTTTTTGTCCGTTCCGTTATATGTCGAATAGTAATATGCTCTGTCCTGCGTTCCGCTTACATGAACGCCTTCCCACGTTTCCTCAACGCCGAGGCTGATTCTCTTATTGCGGATCTCATCCTCATCCACTTCAAGAATCTGGCTTAAATATTTATCAGAGAATCCGTCTTTTTTCGCCGCGATAAGAGCATTGTCTTCCGGCAAACCTCCCTTAAACGCAAGCAGAGCCTCTTCCTCTTCCACCAGCTCTTTCATCTGCTCAAGGAAATAGTGTTTTACTTTTGTCAGTTCATGGATCTCTTCTACAGAAGCTCCTTTTCTCAGCGCTTCGTAGATAACAAAGTAACGCTCGCTTGTCGCATACCGCAAACTCTTGAGAAGCTCTTCTTTTGTTTTTCCGTCAAAATCTTTCGCATGACCGAGTCCGTATCTTCCTGTCTCCAAAGAACGAATCGCTTTCTGGAACGCTTCTTTGAAGTTCTTACCGATGCTCATTACTTCGCCTACCGCACGCATCTGTGTTCCAAGCTTGTCTTCCACACCTTTGAATTTCTCAAATGCCCAGCGCGCGAACTTGATCACAACATAATCTCCGTCAGGAACGTATTTATCCAATGTACCGTACTTTCCGCACGGAATATCTTTCAGCGTCATGCCTGTCGCAAGCATTGCGGATACAAGCGCGATCGGGAATCCTGTCGCTTTCGATGCAAGCGCGAAGAACGAGACGTTCTCGGGTTGATCTCGATAATGATATCTCTGTCTGTCTTCGGATCATGCGCCCACTGTACGTTACAGCCGCCGATCACCTTAACAGAATCTACTACTTTATGAGATTTTTCCTGCAGACGCTGCTGAACTTCTTCTGAGATCGTAAGCATCGGAGCGGAGCAGAAAGAATCTCCTGTATGAACGCCGAGCGGATCGATATTTTCGATAAAGCATACAGTGATCATATTGCCCTCTGCGTCGCGGACAACTTCAAGTTCCAGCTCTTCCCATCCCAAGATAGATTCTTCTACAAGAACCTGACCTACAAGACTTGCCTGAAGACCTCTGGCGCATACTGTTTTCAATTCATCTACATTATATACAAGACCGCCGCCTGCGCCGCCCATCGTATAAGCAGGACGAAGAACTACCGGATATCCAAGCTTCTCCGCAATCGCAAGAGCCTCGTCTACAGAATATGCAACCTCGCTTCGAGCCATCTCTATACCGAGCTGATCCATCGTGTGCTTAAATTCGATTCTGTCTTCTCCTCGCTCGATCGCATCGACTGTACGCCGATAACTTCTACGTTATATTTCTCCAAAACGCCCGCCTGCGCCAGTTCTGAGCATAAATTAAGACCGGACTGTCCACCGAGATTCGGCAGTAATGCATCAGGTCTTTCTTTTTTTATGATTTGTTCTATTCTGTCAACATTCAAAGGTTCAATATAAGTAACGTCAGCAATCTCCGGATCCGTCATGATTGTCGCCGGGTTTGAATTCACCAATACAATCTCGTATCCTAAATTTCTCAATGCTTTACAAGCCTGTGTTCCGGAATAATCGAATTCACAAGCCTGTCCGATAATGATCGGGCCGGAGCCGATGATAAGTACCTTGTGGATATCATTTCTTTTTGCCATCTTTCTTCCTCCTGTATTGTCCCATGTTCTCATTTCATTTTCTCAATCGAATATTATACAATAAATTAAGTTTTCCGACAATCCTTAATTTTCACTTTTCTCTCTATATTTTCCTATATTTTTATCCTGTATTCTCATCGGCTTTTCATTTTTTACATTTTTTCCGACTTCCGGCTTTTTAACTTTTCATATTTCTATAAGTTTTCACAGCTTTAACTGTCCGGTTTTTTACATTTTTACAGTTTTTCATCCTACTTCCGCTTTGATTTTTTACATTTTCACGGTTTACTACTGCTGCAGCCTGCTTAAAACAGAATATCCTATCGTTCCTTTCGGCATATCTACTCCGAAGTTCTCTGCTACAGTCGCCCCTATCACCGCAAACGTCTCTGCTTCCGGAAGCGGACCTCCCGCCTGCATTCTTTTGCTGTATGCAAGGAAAGGAACATACTCTCTCGTATGATCCGTTCCCTTGTATGTCGGATCATTCCCGTGATCTGCGGTCAGGATCAATAGATCATCCTGCGAAAGACATTCCAGCAAAACGCCGAGTTTCTCATCAAACTTTTCGATCTCTTTGCCATACCCTTCTACATTTCTCCGATGCCCCCATAATGCGTCAAAATCAACAAGGTTTACAAAACACAGTCCCGTAAATTCCTCTTTGCACACATCGATCGTCTGTTCCATCCCATGAACGGAACTTCCGAATGATATGTTTTCGTAATCCCTTCCCCGCAGAAAATGTCATGAATCTTTCCCACGCCGATCACATCATTCCCCGCATCTTTCAGAGCATTTAAAACAGTGGGCGCCGGCGGCTTCAACGCGTAGTCTCTCCGATTGCTCGTCCTTTTAAACTCACCTTTTTCATTCCGATATACGGTCTTGCGATCACCCTTCCTACGCGCCATTCATCTTTCATCGTGATCCGCCTTGCAGTCTCACAGCACCGATACAGTTCTTCCAGATCGAAGTCTCTTCATTTCCGCAGATCTGCATAACCGAATCCGCCGACGTATACACGATCATAGATCCTGTACGAATCTCTTCCTCGCCCAGCTCTTCTATAATCTCAGTACCGCTCGCGCTTTTATTTCCGATCACCTTTTCCCACACTGTTTCTCCAGCTCCTTGATCAATTCTGCCGGAAATCCATGTTCCGTAAAAGTCCGAAACGGCTTTTCCGTTTTAATCCCCATCATCTCCCAGTGTCCGGTCATCGTATCTTTTCCGTTGCTCGCTTCCCGCATCCGCATGAAGCGCCCCTCGGGAGACTCGACGCCTTTCATATCTCCGCCGCACTTTAAGTTCAGAAACCCAAGCCTGCGAAGATTCGGAATATTCAAAGTTTTTGTTTTCTCCAAAATATGTCCGAACGTATCCGCGCCTTCATCTGCGAACCGAGCCGCATCCGGCATCGCCCCGATCCCGAGAGAATCAAGAACGATTACAAATATTCTTTTATACATTTCCATTATCCCATCTCCCTGTACAACACTCTTATATCTTGCCCTTATTCCCAATAAATCAATACTGTATCCACTTTATTCTTATGAACAGTCTCCCCATTTATACCGCAATTTGTAATTGCTATACTGATGATAATCCAGATATTTCTCCTTTTGAAGTCTTCCGATAACAATGTAAGGCATCACATTCTGAGTCCGTGCATAACTACAGATTGCTTCAAATGTAAAGTCTCCTTTTTGGATAAAACTTGCATAACTCTCCGGTGACAAAAGTCTATCTCTCGCAAAAAGATCTGCTGCCGTCTCCTTATCCACATCACTCCCGTCATCTATAAATTTAATACTTTTACCTATATCTCCATTTACAATATGTCCCAGTTCATGAAATAAAGAAAACCAAAAAATATCCGCAAACGCTCCCCTTATCGTCAAAACCATTTGATACACCCCATCGCTCCGCCGAAAATATACCCTTGCACAGGCGCTCCTCTAAAATTTTTCACAACAGAAAAAATCTATGCCATATTCTCCCAATACAGTTTTCAAATGATTTTGAAAATCCACATTCTTCTGACACATAACATTTTTTATTTTACCTATCAATTCGTTTATATGCTCTACTTCAAACTTTGTTGAAACATTTTGATTATTCTCCAAAATTTGACACAAACGAATCCATGCCCCCAACACATTTCTATTTACCGATAAGTTTCCGGACATCCGAAATGCTCCCCCGGGAATTATTTCATTTAAATTTACCAAATTACTAATCTGCAGAATTTTACGAAGAGAAGTATCGAATCATCTTTATTTTCACGACTAGGCATCATGCCTCTTTCTCTAAAGTATTTCACAATTTCTTTTAAGTCTTCCCTCACGATACGCTCTTCTTCCGTAATCGTCTGTAATTCATTTGCTTCCAAAAGTTCCGCCTCATAGTTCGCCTGAAGATTCAGCCAAAAAGACTTTGGTACTCCGATTGCATACTCTAATCCTCTGGCAAAGTTTGCAGATATCCCTTTCTTTCCGGCAATAACATTGCTTACGTAAGCCGGAGAAACGCCTGCACTCGACGCAGTTCACTCTGTGTGATTCCACGTTCTTCCAAGACGTCTGCAATCGTTTCTCCGGGTGAATTATTAAATCACGGGATATACCAATTTTCTTTGCTGCCATGATAATCACTCACTCCTTCCACTTCTATTTCCGTACAAATCATAACCGTATCCTGTTCGGCATTCGGCTCGATAATCAATCTTACATTTGCCGCTACATGCAACGAATATCGAATACTTTCGCATCCTTCTAACTGTTCAGGCTTTCCTAATCTCAATTTCAAAAAATCTCCAAAACATTCCGCCGCTTTTAGTCTGTCCATATGCTTTTTTATTGTTTTCACCCACTCAAAAGGCAGTTTCTTTTGCATCTTTTTATAATCTTTAAAGTATTTTTCAACTTTTCCATTCGCATATGTTATTTCCACTCAATACATCACCCTCACATTAACCTTTTGGTTAATTTATTATGTCATGTTTTCTTTTTCTTGTCAATCGTTCCTACAGATACTCCGACCCAAACCCAAACGGCAAAAGTTCTTCCAACCGAAGGATTCTATACTTTTCCCTGCCTGATGCCAATATCACCTTGAACTTCTTCGGATCGCAAAATTCTGCCATAACCTGACGGCACACTCCGCAAGGAGGCGTACATACTGTTTCTGAAATATCTTTTCCACCGATGATGCAAATTGCGCGAAACTTCCTTTCTCCTTCGCTCACCGCCTTAAAAAACGCAGTTCTCTCCGCACAATTTGTCGGTGAAAATGCAGAATTTTCTATATTGCATCCGGTATAGATCCTGCCGCTTTCAGCCAAAAGAGCTGCGCCTACTTTAAATCCCGAGTAGGGACTGTATGAATACGCCAGTTGTGCAGTCGCTGTCTCAATTAACTTTGCGATCATTCCCTGCGATAATTCCATTTCACAAGTTCCTTCCGCCGGGTTTTCTTCTTCCGTTTTCACGATTTTTACAATGCGGCTCGTTCCGAGTCTGTCTGCCCCAAGCTCCAGAAACTTTTCCGCGTCTTCCATCGAGGAAATGCCGCCCGCCGCTTTCATCTTCACGTTACCGCCGACATGATCCGCAAACAGGCTGATATCGTCAAAGTCGCGCCTGCTTTTGAAAAACCTGTGGACGTTTTAATATAATCCGCTCCCGAACGAGTGACGATCTCACACATTTTCACTTTTTCTTCATCTGTCAAAAGACATGTTTCTATGATCACTTAAGTAACTTACTGCCGCACGCATTTTTCAGAATGCGGATTTCTTCTTCGATCTGATCGTATTTTCTGTCTTTCAGCCATCCGATATTGATAACCATATCGATCTCATCCGCTCCGTTTGCGATCGCATCTTTTGTCTCAAATTCCTTTACGGCAGTCGTCTCGTAACCGTTCGGAAACCGATCACAGTACAAATCGGAACTCTTCCGCCTACATATTCCGCCGCTTGCTTCACATAACTTGGAGGAATACAGACTGACGCCGTATCATATTTCACCGCATCATCACATACCTGACGAATCTCATCCCACACAGCTTCCTGCGACAGCAATGTGTGATCCACATGCCGTAAAATTTCTTTTTCATTCATATCCTTCATTTGACCGTTTATTTCCTCTCTCGTATTATAAAGTAGTAGTATTTATAGACCCTCTCCAAGGTCTGTATGCTATTTCCATCATAACCATTCTTTACCTTTTCTACAGGTATGGTTATGATATATAAGATGCTGTGGACTGGTGTTTC
>ENA-OQJH01000614-OQJH01000614.1-human-gut-metagenome-genome-assembly--contig:-NODE-614-length-18552-cov-3.427408_pt1 | contig 18552 bp, 25 predicted proteins | sample MGYA00242597_ERZ504763 | MGnify/ENA primary metagenome ERZ504763 (study PRJEB26092, sample SAMD00036359) | human gut metagenome | host: Homo sapiens | study: EMG produced TPA metagenomics assembly of...
ACTCGCAAGCTTGACACTTGCTGTCAAGCTGTGCGCCAAAGACTATATCATGCCAGATTACAGCCCCATGCATCGAAGATGCATTTAAAATGGGCTGTAATCGTTACTGCTCACACAGTATGTGTGAGCAGTAACACATTTTTTGTATTTTATATCGTACAGAATCGAAACATAATTGCAATTCTTAAAAAATCATGATACCCTTTGTATACATAATACTTATATAGGCAAAAAAATTTTGCTGTATAATTTTTGTGTATGCAGAGGGTATTGTTATAATAAGAAATTTGCCCGTAAAATGCATCTAAATTGAGATTGTAAATCTTTGCAAAGAGCACATGTAAAGTCCTTTTTGCACAAGATTGTTTATTAGAAAAAGAAAAGACGCTGACATCAAAAGAATCACTTGAGATGAAAGGTATGGCATAAATGGAAAATGTAAGAGGCGCAATGCGACTCTTATTAGGCTGTACCTGAAATTAGGGGTACAGTTTTTTTTATTCCAAAATCTGTATCATAGATTCGTGTATGCAAATCATATAAATTTGATAATCAGGGAGGAAACGAATGGATACAAGAGTAGCTTTGATCGGGATCATCGTTGAAAATATGGATTCCACGCCGGAATTAAATAAACTTTTGCATGAATACGGCTCGTATATTATCGGACGGATGGGTCTGCCATACCGTGAGCGGAATGTGCATATCATCAGCGTTGCAATCGATGCGCCGCAGGATGTTATCAATGCACTTTCCGGGAAAATCGGCAGATTGATGGAATCACGGCAAAGACGGTGTATTCGAATGTTGGCATGGCATAAGCTGGCGTGGATATGAATTGAAAATATACACATTGGGCAAAATCAAAAGAAATATATGTCGGATGCCCAATCTCACTAGCAGAAAGACCATTATGATCGGACAGGGATAAATTTATGTTACAAAACCAGAGAACACCAGACAAAAACAAACAGAAAAACTATGGCATGTCAGCGCAGAATTTTAAAAATCTGCCAGAGACAATAGAAAAGACAGCAGATATCACAAAAGAACAGCTTGCATTTCTTCTTGCCACAGAGGACGATGCGATGATACAGGATTTAAAGCAGCGTGCGCGGAACACAGGTGACCGCATCTATGGAAAAAATGTCTACATCCGCGGACTGATTGAGTTCACAAATTACTGCAAAAATGACTGCCTTTACTGTGGAATCCGCAGAAGTAACTGCCACGCAGACCGCTACCGGCTGACGGAAGAAGAGATTCTTTCCTGCTGTAAAATCGGATATGAGCTGGGATTTTGCACCTTTGTACTGCAGGGTGGGGAGGATGGATTTTATACCGATGAAAAGATCTGTCAGATCGTTTCAAAGATAAAGGCAGAATATCCCGACTGTGCGGTGACACTTTCTATCGGAGAAAAATCAAGAGAGAGCTATCAGGCATATTTTGATGCGGGGGCAGACCGGTATCTGCTGCGCCACGAGACGGCAGATGAGGCACATTATGAGAAACTGCACCCGGTAGAGATGTCCTATCAGAACCGGATGCGCTGTCTTAGAGATTTAAAAGAAATCGGATATCAGACCGGATGCGGATTTATGGTAGGTTCGCCTTATCAGACCGTAGATACTGTGGGAAGATCTGCAGTTTATCCGTAGATTGAAACCGCAGATGGTCGGTATTGGTCCGTTTATCCCGCAGAAAGATACGCCGTTTGGTACTGAGACAGCGGGCACTATGGAGATGACACTGCGGCTGCTTTCCATTATCAGACTGATCCATCCGCATGTACTTCTCCCGGCGACCACAGCGCTTGGAACGATTCATCCAAGGGCAGGGAGCTTGGAATTTTAGCGGGAGCAAATGTCGTCATGCCGAATTTATCCCCGGTTGCGTGCGGGAGAAATATAAATTATATGATAATAAGATCTGCACCGGTGACGAGGCAGCAGAGTGCCGCTTCTGCATGCAGAAACGAATGGAAAGCATTGGCTATCAGGTAGCCGTAAACAGGGGCGATTTTCAGCCATAATAGAATCCACAAATAAAAATACACTAACTGGAAAGCAAGCGGGCGCAAACTGACCGGAAAGAAAGGAAGAATGTATGTATAGCGCAAAATCATTAAAAGCAGAAGAGTTTATTTCAGATGAGGAGATCAGAGAGACACTTGCCTATGCAGATGCCAACAAGGACAATGTGCACTGATCGATGAGATCATCGAGAAGGCAAAATTAAGAAAGGGCTTAAATCATAGGGAGGCATCTGTCCTATTAGCATGTGAGATTCCTGAAAAAATCCAGGAAGTTTATGCACTTGCAGAGCAGATCAAAAAAGATTTTTACGGAAACCGTATCGTATTGTTTGCACCGCTTTATTTGTCAAACTACTGCGTGAACGGCTGTGTATACTGTCCGTATCATCTGAAAAACAAACACATTGCAAGAAAGAAACTGACGCAGGAAGACATCGTAAAAGAAGTTACTGCATTGCAGGATATGGGACATAAACGTCTTGCCATTGAGGCGGGCGAAGATCCGGTCAACAACCCGATCGAATATATCTTAGAGTGCATCAAGACCATCTACAGCATCAAACATAAAAACGGTGCAATCCGCCGTGTCAATGTCAATATTGCTGCAACGACCGTGGAAAATTACCGCAAATTAAAAGAAGCTGGAATCGGAACTTATATCCTGTTTCAGGAGACTTACCATAAAGAAAGCTATGAAAAGCTGCATCCGACCGGACCGAAACACGATTACGCATATCACACAGAAGCGATGGACCGTGCAATGGAGGGCGGAATTGATGATGTAGGACTTGGCGTATTGTTTGGACTTGACCTTTACCGTTATGAGTTTGCAGGACTTTTGATGCACGCAGAACACTTAGAGGCAGTACATGGAGTCGGACCGCATACTATCAGTGTACCGCGAATCAAGCATGCAGATGACATTGATCCGTCTGCATTTGACAATGGCATCTCTGACGACACATTTGCAAAGATCTGTGCTCTGATCCGTGTTTCCGTGCCATATACCGGAATGATCATCTCAACAAGAGAGAGCCAGGAAGTGAGAAACAAAGTCCTTCCGCTTGGCGTTTCCCAGATCAGCGGTGCATCAAAAACAAGCGTCGGCGGCTACGCAGAGCCGGAAAAAGAAGGAGAAGTGACCAGTGAGCAGTTTGATGTCAGCGACCAGAGAACCTTAGATGAAGTTGTGAACTGGCTGATCAAACTGGGGTATATCCCAAGTTTCTGTACTGCATGTTACCGCGAGGGAAGAACCGGTGACCGTTTTATGGCACTTTGTAAAAACATGCAGATCTTAAACTGCTGTCACCCGAATGCGCTGATGACATTAAAAGAATATCTGGAAGATTATGCAAGCGAAGAGACAAAACGTCTTGGTATGGAGCTGATCGACAGAGAACTTGAAAAAATTCCGAATCCGAAAGTAAAACAGACTGCATACGAGCACATCCACGATATCGCAGAGGGAAAACGTGATTTCAGATTTTAAGAGAAGAAAAACGGGATGCATATCTTAAATGGACAAACAGAAAGCAGAGCGGGAAAATCCGTGCTGCCGGGTAGATTGTCCGAAAGGAGTACTATGGCAGGAACACTAAATGATACACCAGGCAGCAACCGTCTGCATATTGGTGTGTTCGGGAAAACAAACAGCGGGAAATCTTCTTTTATCAACGCCTTCACACATCAGGAAGTCTCCATTGTTGCAGATGTTGCCGGAACGACGACGGACCCGGTCTATAAGCCGATGGAGATCAGTCCGCTTGGTCCCTGTGTGATTATTGACACAGCGGGATTGATGATGAGACTGAGCTTGGGGAACGCCGTGTGGAGAAAACGAAACTGGCAGCGGAAAAGGCGGATATCGCTGTGATCGTGGTATCTGGCGCGGATGCCTGCAGAGAGGATGCTTCAGAGACGAAAGATGCAAAAGAAAAATTACAACAGTCGTCCGAGAAAAATCAGGAGAACTTACCGGATCTCACAGAAGAATTAAAGTGGTATCAGTTTCTGAAAGAAAAAATACGCCTGTTTTGTTCCTCGTCGGGAAAGCAGATATTGATCCGCATACGGACGAACTTGCTTCTTATATCAAAGAAAAAACAGGAAAACAGGCGCTCACAGTCAGTGCCAAAACGGGGGCAGGGATCGACGCAGTCAGGGAAGAACTCGCCCGCCTTGTGCCGGAAAATTACGGAGATAGGCTGATCACGGGAGATCTCGTCACAGAAGAAGATTTCGTCTTACTGGTCATGCCGCAGGATATCCAGGCGCCGAAAGGACGTCTGATCCTGCCGCAGGTGCAGACATTACGGGAACTTTGGATAAAAGTGCCTGGTCATGAGTGTGACAACGGATAAACTATTGCCGGCACTTGCAGCCTTAAAAGAACCGCCGAAACTGATCATCACAGACTCACAGGTATTCGGCTATGTGTATGAGCACAAGCCGAAAGAGAGCATGCTGACCTCATTTTCTGTTTTGTTTGCAGCGTATAAAGGAGATCTTCCTTACTATGTGGAAGGTGCAAAAATGTTAGATTCCCTGACAAATGAATCGCATGTTCTGATCGCAGAATGCTGCAGCCATGCGCCACTGCAGGAAGATATCGGAAGAGTCAAAATCCCGCGCATGTTAAAAAAGCGCGCAGGAGAGGGCATTACCGTAGACATCATGAGTGGAACGGATTTTCCACAGGATTTATCCGGCTATGATCTGATCATCCAGTGCGGTGCATGCATGTTTAACCGCAAATATGTGATGTCGCGGATCGACCGTGCCAAAAAACAGCAGGTTCCGATGACAAATTATGGGGTGACGATCGCACATCTGACCGGAATACTTGATAAAATTTCAATGTAGATAGTTTGTCAGACAGATATATAATAAGAAGATACGATAAGAGAGTGTAAGCCCGCAGAGAACCGGTGATGGTTTCCTGCGAGCTTGTTCAGACTAAAGCAGATACGTTTTCTTACCGATAATATCTTATATAACTAGAAGTAGTTATGAAAAGAGAAAATAAGAACTTTTACATGTGGGAATGAGGAGCAAAATGAACGATTTTAATTATTATGCACCGACAAAAGTTGTTTTCGGAAAAGGTGCGGAACAAAAAGTTGGAAACCTGATAAAAGAACAGAACTGTAAAAAGGTTCTCATCCATTATGGAAGCGGCAGTGCCAGACGCTCCGGTCTGTTAGACAGGATCGAGGCGATCTTTGATAAAGAGGGGATCACTTACATCGAATTGGGCGGTGTCGTTCCTAACCCGAGACTTTCTCTGGTGTATGAAGGAATCGCACTACTGTAAAAAAGAAAATGTCGATTTCATCCTTGCCGTCGGCGGCGGAAGTGTCATTGATTCCGCAAAGGCGATCGGATATGGTGTTGCAAATGAAGGAGACGTGTGGGATTTCTTTGATTTTAAACGGAAACCGACTGCATGTCTGCCGATCGGTGTAGTGCTTACGATCGCGGCGGCGGGAAGTGAGATGAGCGGTTCCTGCGTAATAACAAAGGAAGATGGCGGTATGAAGAGGGGATGCACGACCGATTACAGCCGATTAAAGTTTGCTGTTTTAGATCCGGAGCTTACGATGACGCTTCCACCGTATCAGACAGCATGCGGATGCACGGATATCCTGATGCATACGATGGAACGCTATTTCAACCACGGTGAAAACATGGAACTGACGGATGGAATCAGTGAAGCACTGATGCGCACGGTGATCAGAAATGCAAAAATCCTTGTAAAAGAGCCGGAAAATTATGATGCGCGCGCGGAAGTCATGTGGGCGGGAAGTCTTTCCCATAATGGACTGACCGGCTGCGGAACGGATGGTGGTGACTGGGCAACGCACAAATTAGAACACGAGCTTGGTGGAATGTTTGATGTGGCACATGGAGCAGGGCTTGCCGCGATATGGGGAAGCTGGGCACGCTATGTCTGCGGGGAGCGTATTGAACGATTTGTGCAGTTTGCAGAGCACGTTATGGGTGTGGAGCCGCAGGAGACAGAACAGAAGACGGCAGAGGCAGGCATTGCTGCAATGGAGGATTTTTTACCGGGAAATCCATATGCCGACATCATTAACGGAACTTGCATTGCGCCGACAGAAGAACAGATAAAAGAACTGGCAGAAAAGTGTAATGCGGCAGTCAGAGGCAATCTTGGAAAAGTAAAGCATCTGGATGTGGAAGATATGATCGCAATCTATACGGCAGCAAAATAATATTTTTATAGAAATTCCGGTATAAACACAATAAAAAACAGCATGAGAAAGCCCCTGCAAAACTCGTATCTACAGGTTTTGCAGGGGCTTGTATTCTGTAAAAATTATTTTGCTAAAAGCATCATGATCTGATTGCTGCGCTGTACAAATTTTGCCATAGCGTCAACAGACAGCGGCTGGTTGGAAAGCATTGCAAGATCGTAAAGCTGTTCACAGAACATCGGAACATGCTCGGAATCTTTGTGCTCAAAGATATATTTTACAAGTTCATTGTTTGCGTTTAAGGTCAGGGTCTGATCCGCAGCAAACATGTTCGGATCCATGCCGCCCATGCCGTTCATTGCATACATCTTCATCATATCCTGCATACGTCTGCCTTCCTCGGAAAGCGTGATGACAGAAGCGATATCCGCATTTTTCAGCTTCTCAACTTTGACAGTCAGTTTATCGTTGTTTAAAGCTTTTTTAAACACATCCGTCAGGGTATCTGTCTCAGCCTTTAAGTCCTCAGCGGAAGTCTCGTCCTTTAAGGATTCTGTGACATCTGCATCAATACGCATGAATTTATAATGCTCATTGCGCTGCTCAAGCTGTGAGATGAAGGAAGTATCAATGTTGTGGTCTAAGATGACAGCGTCCATGTTCTGCTCTTTGAACATCTTAATGTACTGACCCTGCTGAAGTTTGTCAGTTACATAGTAGATTACCTTGCGCTCATCTTTTTCCTCAGTATTCTCATCTGCTGCATCGGTGCTTTCCTTTTTGATCGGATTGCCGTCAGCATCTAATACCTCAGCTTCATCTTTGTTTTCGTCTTTCTTTTCTTCCTCTTTGACTAAGAGTTCCGGAAGAGTGAGATATTTGTCATCCAGATTCTTGAACAGGATGTAATCGTTCATCTTGTCACAGAACTTGGTATCTTTCAGACAGCCGAATTTGATGAACGGCTGATGTCGTCCCAGTATTTCTCGTAATTTTCTTTATCCGTCTTGCACATACCGATCAGCTTGTCAGCTACTTTCTTGGTGATGTACTCGGAGATCTTCTTTACAAAACCATCGTTCTGCAGTGCACTTCTGGATACGTTAAGCGGCAGATCCGGGCAGTCGATCACACCTTTTAAGAGCATTAAGAATTCAGGAATGACTTCCTTGATGTTGTCGGCGATAAATACCTGATTGTTGTAAAGTTTGATGGTTCCCTCAATGGATCATACTCGGTATTGATCTTCGGGAAGTACAGGATACCCTTTAAGTTGAACGGATAGTCCATATTCAAGTGGATCCAGAACAATGGTTCTTTGTAATCTAAGAATACTTTGCGGTAAAATGCTTTGTATTCTTCGTCGGTGCATTCGTTCGGACTCTTTGCCCAGAGAGGGTTGGTATCGTTTAATGAAACCGGACGCTTTACGATCTTTAATTTATCTTTTGCAGGAGAAACTTCAACGACTTCTTTTTCGCCGTTTTCGTTTTCTTTCTCCTCTGTTTTTGCTTCCTCATGGATCGTCTCAACGACGGTGTCTGTGTCTAATTTATCAGCGGCGTCGATCGTCTCATATTCTGTCTCAGCGTTTGCCTTCTCAAGGAAGATCGGAGTCGGCATGAAAGAGCAGTACTTTTCGATGACTTCTCTTGCACGGTACTCGTTGGAAAATTCAACGGAATCCTCGTTTAAAAAAAGGGTGATCTCTGTACCGACGCCTTCTTTGGTGCCGTCAGCCATATCAAATTCAGTACCGCCGTCGCAGGACCAGTGAACAGCCGTTGCGCCGTCTTTGTAGGATAATGTATCGATCGTTACCTGATCAGCTACCATGAATGCGGAGTAGAAGCCAAGTCCGAAGTGACCGATGATCTGATCGTCGTTTGCTTTGTCTTTGTATTTTTCAATGAAATCTGTTGCGCCGGAAAATGCGATCTGGTTGATGTATTCCTCAACCTCGTCTGCGGTCATACCAAGACCATTATCGATAAATTTTAAGGTTTTTTCTTCCGGATTTACAACAACGTGGATCTCCGGTTTGTAGTCAGATGGTAATGTATATTCGCCCATCATTTCGAGTTTTTTAATTTTGTGATCGCATCACATCCGTTACTGATCAGCTCACGGAAGAAGATGTCGTGATCGGAATATAACCATTTTTTGATAATCGGGAACAGATTATCGCTGTTAATTGAAAGATTTCCATGTTTCTCTGCCATATTCAAACACTCCTTTATAATCGTAATAAAATGCAGTGGGCAGATCCGCCTCGCTGCTGCCTAAATCTAATATTATAACCGCAAATTTCAAAAGTCAATAGAAAATCAGCACTCTTTTTTAATGAGTGCTAACAAAAGAAACGGAAATGCCTTAAAACAGGGAAAAACCAGTATTTCTTAAAAAAATATAAATTAAGCAGATAAATGGGATTTTCATTTTGCAGGATTTGTTTTATCATGATAACAGTGAAATTTATTATGCAGATGAAAGATGTTTGCTGGGCAGAAATGGAGATTATTATGACACGCGACAATAACATTCCGGAAATTGATTTTGTGATCACATGGTAGATGGCAATGATCCGGACTGGCAGAAACAGAAAATGGAGTACAGTATACAGCCGGATCTGTCGCAGAAACAGGATGACAGAAAAGAGAGATACAGGGACTGGGATCTGCTGAGGTACTGGTTTCGTGGTGTGGAGCGTTTTGCACCATGGGTGCGCAGGATACACTTTGTTACATGGGGGCATCTGCCATCCTGGTTAAATAAAGAACATCCGAAGTTAAATATTGTAAATCATAAAGATTTATTCCAGAAAAATATCTGCCGACATTTAATTCACATGCCATTGAGTGGAATATGCACAGAATCCCAGGTCTGGCAGAGAATTTTGTATATTTTAATGATGATATGTTTCTGATAAAAAAGGTCAGACCGGAACAGTATTTTAAAAATGATCTTCCGGTGGATATGCTGGCTCTTCAGCCTGATGTGGCAAATACAAAAGATCAGGTCATGCCATATATTTACCTGAATAATACCATGCTTCTGGCAAAATATTTGACAAACGTGAAAATATGAAAAAACAGCCGGGAGCATATTTCCATCCCGGTTATCCGTTTATGTATTTTATTTATAATATGTTAGAACTGGCGTTCCCGTTGTTTACAGGATTTTACACGGTTCATGGGCCGTCTCCTTTTAAAAAGAGTACTTTTGTGAAAATGTGGGAATTAGAACCGGAGTTGTTAAACGAGGTGTGCAGCCATAAATTCCGTCAGAAAGAGGATGTCAGCCAGTATGTGCTCAGGGAGTATCAGAAACTGACTGGCGGTTTTGTTCCCGGCAATGTAAGAAGACTCTGCCGGTATTATGATGTCTCAAATGATAACAGCAGGATTGTGGCTGATATAGGTCATCAGAAGAGTGGAAGCGTCTGTTTGAATGACAGCAATCAGGAGATTGATTTTGAGTGGGCAAAAGAAGAACTTCATATGGGATTTGCACAGATCTTGAAGGAAAAATCTGCATTTGAAAAGTAAGAGGTGAAAAAAGTGATCGTATTAAAAGCAGATAGCGAATTAAAAATGACATTTGAACGGCTGATAAAGACCATGCATGCAAATGTAAACTGGACAGGTCTTTTTGTGGCACTTGATAATTATCTCATTTTACAGGGGGAAGTGCGCTCCCTGTTTTTCATTTTGACAGCAGAAAAGTGGCGGAAAATATTGTAGATCTGCCGATCAAAGAAGATGAGATCAAAGATACCGATGAGGCAGCAGTACGGGATGTGATCAATATGATCCTGTATGCATTTGGAAAATGGGGAACGATCCAGGGACTTCGTGTGGAAAAAATACGGAGCAGCTGAATACTCTTTTCGGGCATGTGCTTGCAGGAATCTATATTGAACCGGAATATACCACGCAGTATTTTCGTTTTTATCATGCAGGAAAGCGTATTACCTATGAAGATGTGATACAGGCGGCACTTGAGGCAAAAGAAGCAGTGCAGAAGGAAGAGGAAGCAGACGAGGAACAGGGACTCTGGCATAAAGTTGAATGGAAGATGGCGCATACTGTTTTTGAGAGAACAGAACTTTCACTGTCAGAAAGAGCAAAAGGCAGGATTGGCAATAACTTTTATAAAGTTGGTTACCGCTGCCCAAAATGCAAAGGAAATCTGCATATGATCATGTATCCGAAAGGAAAAGAGTTTCGAATCGAGACGCCTGAGGGAGTAGTCCTTTTGGCAAAAGCATGTACCTGTGCAGCGTGTCACAGATTTTATACGCCGCGCCCATGGAAACTTCTTGGAGACGGCGATATTTATCTGATGGATTTTGAGGAGGATAAAAAGGCATACGAAGATTATCTTGAGCTGATGGGGCGTAACGGCGAGCATGAGGCAAACAGCCGTTATAATGAGTATGAGGACGGCAGAAAGCCGGCGGGTGTCGAGGACGAGCAGCAGCCACTTGAGGAACTGTGCGAGGATCTGCCGGAATATTCAGATGCAGACTTTGAGGAATTATTAAATAAGATAGAAGAGGGGTTTTTCCCGGAAAGCAGTATTGCAGCCTGCGAACCTGCCATACAGGAGGAAAAAAAGCGTCGTAAAAAGTTAAAGAGTACGCCTGCATCAGATCAGGACGAAGTCACAGATGATGAAGAAGAGCAGGATGAGAGCAAGAACCGGCACGCAGAAAAACAGCATGGAAATGAAAGCGCGGGTGAAAGTGGATGGAAGCGGAACGAGCACAAAAAGCAATATGAAGATGTACGTCAAAATGAAACGGAAAGCCGCCATGTGAACGCTTCCAGATATGAGAGTGACAGCAGGCAGCCGCACGAAGCTGGGCGGATTGGTGGGGAATCGTCCGATGAAAAATATGCACAGGTAAATGATGCGGAGGCACAGAAAGCCCGTGAAACTTATCAGGCTAAATTTGGAGTCGCAGACCGTATGTCAGAGCGCCAGCTTTCCGAATTAAAACACCAGCTCATGCATGAAACAAGAATTTCGCCCGAAGAGCGGAAACAATACCTGGATGTGTTAGAGGAAAAGAACAGGACAGAAAGCTTGCCGCGTTAAATAAAAAGGCAGAGAACTGCGCAGATAAAAATTATGCCGTGATGCGCCGTGTCTATGACGAGATTGCAGAGGAAAAGCTGCCGCAGGAGAAAAAACAGAATCTGCTTTTAAATCTGAAACAGAAAATGCAGACACAGGCAGAGCGGGAAGTCGCAGAGCTGGTTGGGAAAATGCCGCCTAATATGGACAGGGCACGTTACCATGCACTTCGGGAGAAATTAAAAGAATACGAAGGAGTAGATTTAACCCCATATCAGGAACGGTTAGAATCGCAGAAAAATCTTGCCGAACAGCAGGAAATAAAAAATATGATCCGCCAGTCGAGAAAAATCACCAGAGATGATCTGACAGAGCTTAAGGAGCGTCTGAAAGAAAAGGAGTTTGAGCCGGGGCTGGTTTTGCCGTATTTTGAGCAGATCGAGAATAAAATCCGTCAAATGGATGAAAATGAGATCGCAGAAATTACCGGTGATCCGGCACACATGTCCTTTGATGAGGGAATGGATGCGTATCAGAAGATTGCAGAAGGACCATATTTACCGGATTTAAAGGATAATGCATTAGAACTTTTAAGCAGGCGTCTTTCCAAGATCAAGACGGATGAGTGTGAACAGCTTGTAAATAAGCTGAAAAATGAACTGGAAGAGGCGGGAATCACAGAAAGCCAGAAACATTATTTTTACCCGGCGAGAAAAGTGCTGTTAAAGCAGGCAGCGCCGCAGGAAACAGAGGTTATCGATTATGCCATGGCATCCTATGCCGCAGGAAACGGTCTGTTTGAATATCCGATTTTTGTGGTGGACACATCGAGAAACAACAGTGGAAAAGAGGGGATTATCCTGACACCGGAACATCTATATTACAGCACACTGATGACATCTTACCGTATTGATGTTCCGTCCATAGATGAGATCACTGCATCCACAGGACTTTTAAACCGTGGTGTGTATGTGACAGAGAAAAATGGGAAAAAGACGAAAATTCCATATGCGGTAGAAAATAAGCAGCTCACGCATATGCCGGGGTATTGAATGAATTTATTCATTATTTACAGGAAAACCGGATTCGCGAAATATTTCTTATCTGGCGAAAGAAAAACATGATACGATCTGCTGCTTCCGCTGTGGTTATGTATATAAGGGAGGAAATATCTGTCCAAAATGTGGATTTAAAAACAATGCTTAGAAAATATTAAGAATTATTAAAAATGCATAAAAATGCTTCTTATTTTTGAAAGATGTGATATAATATTACAATACATATTGTTATTTAATTAACAAAATATGTGATGGTTATATAAAAGTTGCACACAGTAAATGACACAAAAAATACAGGCATGTGTATGTGTCAGGGGGCGGCCTTTTGATGGCGGCAGATTGGAGGAAAGATGGCAAGATTTACATTACCACGCGATTTGTATCACGGAAAAGGGGCATTGGAAGCATTAAAGACGTTTGAAGGCAAAAAGGCGATTATCTGCGTAGGCGGTGGTTCCATGAAACGTTTCGGTTTTCTTGAACGCGCAAAACAGTATCTGGAAGAAGCCGGCATGGAAGTACAGCTTTTTGAAGGAATTGAGCCGGATCCATCGGTGGAGACCGTAATGAAGGGCGCAAAGGCGATGGAAGAGTTTGGTCCGGACTGGATCGTTGCGATCGGAGGAGGTTCGCCGATCGATGCGGCAAAGGCTATGTGGATCAAATACGAATATCCGGATATCACATTTGAGGATATGTGCAAGGTGTTTGGTATTCCAAAACTTCGTAAGAAAGCGCATTTCTGTGCGATTTCCTCAACTTCGGGAACTGCAACAGAGGTAACTGCATTTTCCATCATCACCGATTATGAGAAAGGTATCAAATATCCGATCGCTGACTTTGAGATCACACCGGATGTTGCAATCGTTGATCCGGAACTTGCAGAGACAATGCCACAGAAACTGGTAGCACATACCGGAATGGATGCGATGACACATGCAATCGAGGCATATGTATCGACAGCGAACTGTGATTTCACAGATCCGCTTGCCCTGCATGCAATCAAGATGATCCAGCGTGATCTGGTAGGATCTTATAACGGGGATATGGAAAAGAGAGATAACATGCATAATGCACAGTGTCTTGCCGGTATGGCATTTTCCAATGCACTGCTTGGTATCGTACATTCCATGGCACATAAGACCGGTGCTGCATTTGCGGATTACGGCGCACATATCATCACGGTGCAGCCAACGCAATGTATCTGCCGAAAGTGATCGCATTTAACGCCAAAGATGAAACTGCAAAGAAACGTTATGGTGAGATCGCAGATTTCATGGGACTTGGCGGTGATTCATTAGACGAGAAAGTGGAACTTCTGATCAAATATCTGCGTGGTATGAATGATGACTTAAAGATTCCGCACTGTATTAAGAATTATGGTGCAGACAGTTATCCGACCGAGCAGGGCTTTGTACCGGAAGAAGTGTTCTTAGAGAGACTGCCGGAGATCGCAGCCAATGCAATCTTAGATGCATGTACAGGATCAAACCCGAGACAGCCGAGCCAGGAGGAGATGGAAAAGCTGTTGAAATGCTGTTACTATGACACGGAAGTAGATTTCTAGGATTTTTCGAAGCGGAGAATAAAAAGAAAAAGACAGACGGATTATTCCTGTTGGGTGGGAATGATCCGTCTGTTTTTCATTCATAGGAAATTACGTCCTATAAATGAAAACGCCCTCCGGGCAGGATGCGCACCTCGCGGAGGAGAAGAAAAATATTTTGAAGTATGTACAGGCAGATAGTCTGCGGAGATATGATAGAAATGATTTCGCAAACAATTGAAAATAGTCGTATTGCGGTTATATAGAAAAGGTAATGTAACATAGCGGTACAAATGAAGGAGGAGTTTTAGTTTATGAAAGGAAGGATGAAAAAACTTTTACGGCATTGCTGGCTGCGACTGTTTTGGTTGGTGGGATGCCGGTAAATATGCAGGCGAATGTGATTGCAGAGACAGAAAAACGGAATCGGCATCAGAGAAAGTAAATGAAAAATATGCGGATACGGAAGAACTGGATCTGATGGATCGTGAACGTCAGGAGACACAGGCAGGCGAACAGGAGAAACGGGAGAATACGGAGCAGCCAGAGTCGGAAGAAACAGAACAGCCAGACACAGAAGAATAGTCAGAGGAGACAGAGCAGCCAGACACAGAAGAACAGCCGGAGGAGACAGAGCAGCCAGACACAGAAACAGAACTGCCGGAAATGGAAGAAGAAACAGAAGAACGGGAAGAAACTTCAATCAAGGGGGACGCAAGTGAAGAGCAGATTGCAGCGGAACAGAAGGCCTGGACTCTGATTAATAAATATGCAGACCCGGATTACTTTTTAACAGATCCTGAAAGGAATGCTATAACAGATGCCCAGTTTGAGGAATTAAGACAGGCTGCATTACAGGCTGTAGCCGGGTGTACTACACAGTATGAGAAAATAAAAGCGATTATGGCATTTGTTGCGGACAGAACTTATTATGATTATTATGCCTATTATAATAATAAGCCAAGTTATTGGTCACCGTATGAGGTGTACGAGCAAAAGCGTGCTATGTGTTCGGGTTATGCAAGCCTTATGAGAACATTGTGCATTTCCATTGGAATTCCGTGCATGGATTTAGAGGGGCATGCCATGAATACAATGCTGTTTATGACAGTGAAAATGGAAAATGGATTTTTGCAGATGCTACATGGTGCAGCCGCAACTCTTATTCGGTAGATAAAGAATGGGAGTATCAGGGGTATTCTGACGGGTATTTTGACCTGTCCCCGGAGGAGATTGCAGAATTATCAAATCATCAGATATATAGAGTTGATGGCTTGCTGAAGGATGGATTGTATTACAGTCTGATTTCTTATAGATGGAGCAGAGGAAACTGGTATTTCGACTTAGCTGCTGTAAAAATAAAAACATCCGTCAGGTAAAGTGTGGCGGATTTGAAGATATTGACGTGCTGGAAGTGAATGATGGAGCGGGTGTGTTTGCAGACTGCACGCTGTTGGAAGAAGCAGATTTGTCACAGACAGGGATAACGGAATTGGAAGGAACATTTGAGGGGTGCAGTGCATTGGAAACGGTGAAATTGCCAGAGAATATAACGAAAATTGGATTTGGCACATTTACAGGCTGCAGTTCACTGGAGAAAATGGATTTATCCCAGACTTTGGTTACAGAAATAGGCGGTAGTGCATTTTCTGCCTGCAGTGGATTAAAAACCGTGAAATTCCCCAAAACATTAACGGCGATTGACAGTTATGCTTTTTATCCTGTAAAAATTTAACGGGGGAACTTGATCTTTCCCAGACCGCGGTAAAAACAATCGGAATCTGTGCGTTTTATAAGGACGGCGGCGTGCTTGGAAGATAAGGCTGCCAAAGACGATTACAGAGATTGGCAGCGAAGCATTTTCCTGGGAAACGACAGACGGACCTGAAAAAATATATGTAATAACCAGTCTCTCCAAAGATAAAATCAATGCAGAAGCATTAAAGAGGAATGTTCCGGTTGTCGTGTGTCCATATCTTTATCAAATAAAATTTGATGGAAATGGTGCAGCAAAAGGGAAAATGAGTGAGAAAGCATGTGCGGCGGGTCAGAAGGAAAAACTTTCAAAAAATAAGTTTGAAAAGAAAGGATATACATTTGCAGGCTGGAATACGCAGCCAGATGGGAAGGGAACCTTTTATGAGGAAAATGCCTATGTAAAAAATCTGACAAAAAAAGCAGATGAGGTCGTAACTTTATATGCCCAGTGGAAAGCAGCACAGTATCAGATTACATATAACCTGAATGGAGGCAAAAATAATAAGAAGAATCCCAAAACATATAAAATCACTTCAAAGACGATAAAACTTTCAAATCCGTCAAAAAAAGGGTATGTGTTTAAAGGATGGTATTGTGATAAAAAATGTACCAAAAAGGTAACCTCTATTAAAAAGGGCAGTACCGGAAAAGTAACACTGTATGCAAAATGGGCAAAGGAAAAGTACACCATTACCTACAAATTAAACGGAGGCAAAAATAATAAGAAAAATCCGAAAATATATACTATTACTTCAAAGATGATAAAACTGGCAGCACCAACAAGAAAAGGGTATGTGTTTAAAGGATGGTACCGTGATAAAAAATGTACCAGAAAGGTAACCTCTATTAAGAAAGGCAGCACGGGGAAAATCACACTGTATGCAAAATGGAAAAAGAAATAAACAAATCCAAAATGTTCCACATAACGGAACAAAGTTTTACATTGTGAAAATGTTACAAAAAAACAGGGAAAAACAGTAAAAAAATGTTGCTATTTAGACAAAATATGTTAGAATAAATATGTGCGTTTTAGAAAGGCACATAACATGGCTTGATTATGGAAACAAATACGGTGTCCATAATTACATAGTAATTTATTTTAGGAGGAATTATCAAAATGGCAAACAAATGGGTGTATATGTTTAGCGAAGGCGACATGACCATGCGTAACCTGCTTGGCGGTAAAGGTGCCAACCTTGCAGAGATGACAAGCATCGGACTTCCTGTACCACAGGGATTCACAATCACAACAGAGGCTTGTACACAGTACTATGAAGATGGTCGCAAGATCAACGACGAGATCATGGCTCAGGCTATGGAAGGCGTTAAGAAAATGGAAGAGATCAACGGAAAGAAATTCGGCGATCTTGAGAATCCGTTATTAGTATCTGTTCGTTCAGGAGCAAGAGCTTCCATGCCAGGTATGATGGATACCATCTTAAACCTTGGTTTAAATGACGAAGTAGTTGCTGCAATGATCAAAGGTAATCCGGATCCTGCATTCGAGCGTTTCGTATATGACTCATATAGACGTTTCATTCAGATGTTCTCAGATGTAGTTATGGAAGTTGGTAAAAAATACTTTGAGCAGCTCATCGACAAGATGAAAGAAGAGAGAGGCGTTAAATTTGATATCGACCTTACAGCAGCTGACTTAAAAGAGTTAGCAGAGCAGTTCAAGGCTGAGTACAAGAACCAGTTAGGTACAGATTTCCCTTCAGATCCTGTTGAGCAGTTAAAACTTGCTATCGAGCTGTATTCCGTTCATGGGACAACCCACGTGCAAACGTATATCGTCGTGATAACGATATCCCATATTCCTGGGGTACTGCAGTTAACGTAATGCCTATGGTATTCGGTAACTTAAATAACGAGTCCGGTACAGGTGTTGCATTTACACGTGATCCGGCAACTGGCGAGAACAAACTGATGGGTGAGTTCTTAATCAATGCACAGGGTGAGGACGTAGTTGCAGGTGTTCGTACACCTATGCCAATCGCTCAGATGGAGAAAGAATTCCCTGAGGCATATGCAGACTTCTTAAAAGTTTGTGAGACTCTTGAGAATCATTATCATGATATGCAGGATATGGAGTTCACCGTTGAGAACAAGAAGTTATACATGCTTCAGTGCCGTAACGGTAAGAGAACAGCTCCGGCTGCACTTAAGATCGCTTGCGATTTAGTAGACGAGGGACATAAGACTCCGGAAGAGGCAGTTGCTATGATCGATCCTCGTAACCTTGATACATTACTTCATCCACAGTTCGATGCTGCTGCATTAAAAGCTGCTACACCGATCGGAAAAGGACTTGGTGCTTCTCCGGGTGCTGCATGTGGTAAGATCGTATTTACAGCAGAGGATGCTGAAGAGTGGAATGCAAGAGGAGAGAAAGTCGTATTAGTACGTCTTGAGACATCTCCAGAGGATATCACTGGTATGAAAGCTTCCCAGGGTATCTTAACAGTTCGTGGTGGTATGACATCTCACGCAGCCGTAGTTGCACGTGGTATGGGTACCTGCTGTGTATCCGGATGTGGCGATATCGCTATGGACGAAGAAAATAAGAAATTTACATTAGCTGGCAAAGAGTTCCATGAGGGAGATTACATCTCAATCGATGGTACAACCGGTAACATCTACGATGGAGCAATTAAGACTGTTGATGCTACAATCGCTGGTGAGTTCGGACGTGTTATGGCTTGGGCTGATCAGTTCAGAACTCTTAAAGTTCGTACAAACGCAGATACTCCTGCAGATGCTAAGAAAGCTCGTGAGCTTGGTGCAGAAGGTATCGGTCTCTGCCGTACAGAGCATATGTTCTTCGAGGAAGACAGAATCGCTGCTTTC
>ENA-OQJH01000615-OQJH01000615.1-human-gut-metagenome-genome-assembly--contig:-NODE-615-length-18513-cov-2.458936_pt1 | contig 18513 bp, 22 predicted proteins | sample MGYA00242597_ERZ504763 | MGnify/ENA primary metagenome ERZ504763 (study PRJEB26092, sample SAMD00036359) | human gut metagenome | host: Homo sapiens | study: EMG produced TPA metagenomics assembly of...
TTGTTGTAGTCCATTTCAAATTTAGGAATCTTAATCTGGGCGTATGAACCCGGAACAAAGTCCATGTGTTCACCTTTCGGCAAAGCACAATAAACTCTTTGATGAAAGTGGCAACGTTCTTGTTGCTGATTACTTCGCATTCCCATTCCTTAACACCCATTACAGATTCATCAATCTTGATGCCCAGGTCTCCTTTTACTTTCACCTGCAACCCAGACGCCAATGATCCTGTTGTTGTTTACGGCTGAAATGTCCTTTTCAGAAGGAAGAATCTCACCACCGCCTTCTACAACCTGGCATTTACATTGACCGCAAGAACCTTTACCACCACAAGCCGATGACAGGTATATACCATTAACAGACAGGGTGTTCAGCAAAGTTGAACCTTGTTCTACTTCCAGTTCTTTCTCTCCATTGATAGTTATCTTTACTTTGCCGCTCGGAGTAAGATACTGCTTAGCTACCAGCAAAATAACAACGAGCAGAAGGATAATTCCAAGGAATACTCCAATACTAGCTAATATTAAATTCATATCCATTGTCTTATTCCTTTCCTTTTAGATTTTCAAACCTGAGAAACACATAAATGCCATTGCCATCAAACCTACAGTGATGAAAGTGATACCCAGACCTTTCAAAGGAGCAGGAACATCAGAGTAAGCCATTTTTTCACGGATAGCAGCCAGACCGATAATAGCCAGTGCCCAACCGATACCTGAGCCCAAAGCGTAAGTTGTTGCCTCGCCAATGTTGATGAAATGACGTTGCTGCATAAACAGTGAAGCACCCATGATAGCACAGTTTACAGCAATCAGCGGAAGGAAGATACCCAATGAAGCATAGAGTGACGGCTGAAACGTTCAACCGCCATTTCCACCAACTGAACGATACCGGCGATAACGGCAATAAACAGGATAAAGCTCAAGAAACTGAGGTCTACTCCTTCTACCAGCGCATTAGGTGCCAGTACGTAATTTTCCAGCATATAGTTCACCGGCAAAGTTACAATCAACACGAAGTAACGGCTGCACCCAGACCTACGGCTGTCTTTACGTTCTTCGATACTGCCAGGTAAGAACACATCCCCAGGAAGTATGCGAAAATCATATTGTCCACAAAGATGGACTTTACAAACAAACTTAAATATTCCATATTCTTTTCGTTTTATAGCGGGGATTAATTATTACTTTCCTGCAATTCTTTGTGTTTTGCACGTTGGTACCAGATGATACAAGCGCAGATAATCAACGCCATAGGAGCATCAACATCAAGCCGTTGTTCAAGTAGCCCAAGTCATAAACAGCCTGCGGGATAACTTGGAAGCCGAACAGTGTACCTGCACCCAGCAGTTCACGGAAGAATGCCACGATAATCAGGATTTTGGCATAACCCAATCCGTTACCGATACCATCCAGGAATGATTCCCAAGGACCGTTCATCATAGCAAACGCTTCCAGACGTCCCATCAGGATACAGTTTGTAATAATCAAACCTACATATACAGAAAGCTGTACGCTTACATCGTATGCGAATGCTTTCAAAATTTCACTAACGATAGTCACCAATGCAGCAACAACCACCAACTGAACGATGATACGGATACGGTTGGGAATGGTGTTACGCAACAAGGAGATAACGAAGTTTGAGAAGGCTGTAATAATGGTTACAGAAAGCCCCATTACGATAGCCGGTTCCAACTGAGCCGTTACAGCCAGTGCAGAACAGATACCGAGCACCTGTACGGTGACAGGGTTATTCAAACCCAGCGGGGTTAAAAGAACTTCTCTATTCTTTTTAGAAAATAATGCGCTCATATTCTATTTACCCTCCTCTTATTTATTAGTTAAAAATGAATTGTACATGCTCAGGCAATCCTTAATCATCGCATCTACACCCTTAGAAGTGATAGTACCTCCTGAGATACCGTCTACCTGATAGTCAGGTTTTGCCACCTTGCCATGTTTCTCAACGCCTAAAGCTACAATACCGTTTTCCAACACATGTTTGCCAAGGAATTGGTCTTGAAACTTAACTGTCGTGATTTCCGCACCCAGACCCGGAGTCTCACCGGCGTGTGAGAAATAAACGCCATATACGGTGTCTTTATCTTGGTCTAATGCAATGTATCCCCATACAGGACCCCAAAGTCCGGCACCATAAACAGGAAGGATGTATTTGGTCTGACCATCTACATTACATTCGAAAACGTGCAGACGGTTGTTTGCTATTTCACCCTTATAAGAAGTCTGGAACGCTCCGTCGTTAGGAGCCAATGTTCCGTCCGGCTGAACCAGCATGTCCTTAATCTCATATTTTGTAAATTCTGCATCGACATCCTTTACATCATAAACGTTCAGAGCAGCCAGAATTTGTTTCTTGGTGTCCATTTCCACGTTCTTATACTGTGTTTCTTTCAAAGAAGAAGAAACGAATGCCAGCAGGAATGCTACGACAACAACCATTATCGAAGCATAGATGATAGTATAACTATTACTATTGGTATTCATAATGTCCGATATTTTAGTTGTTAGTTGATTTTAATCTGTTTTCGCGGGCTGTGATGTTCTTCTGTACGATACAGTAGTCAATCAGCGGAGCGAAGATGTTCATCAGCAGGATGGCAAGCATCATACCTTCAGGATAACCCGGATTCAACACACGGATTACAATGGCCATCACACCGATCAGGAAACCGTAGATGAACTTACCTTTTTCCGTACGTGCGGAAGTTACAGGGTCGGTAGCCATGAACACAGCACCGAAGCAGAAACCGCCCAATACGATGTGTTCGTACCAAGCAACTGAGCCATCATGTTATCAGTAGAACCGAATACATTGAAAATCAATCCCATCACGATACCACCGGCAAAGACTGAGAACATCGTCTTCCAACTTGCCACACCTGTCCACAGCAGGATGATAGCGCCCAGTGCGATAGCGATAACGCTGGTTTCACCGATAGAACCCGGAATCAAACCTACAACATATCCCACATGGTAGCGGGAGTACCGTTCACATTAATCAGTTCGCTTGCACCCGGAGCGGCTGTAGCAGCCTGTCCCAACATCGTAGCACCGGTAAAACCGTCCACTACCTGTCCGCCGCCAATGCCGAAAATGCTGTCAGTGCTTACCCAAACGGCATCACCGGACATCTTGGTAGGATAGGCGAAGAACAAGAAAGCACGGGTAATCAAAGCAGGGTTGAAGATATTCATACCTGTACCACCGAATACTTCCTTAGCGAAGATAACGGAGAACGCAGTAGCAACAGCCAGAATCCACAACGGACATTCCACAGGAACGATCATCGGGATCAACAGACCGGATACCAGGAAGCCTTCTTGAATTTCTTCATTCTTCCATTGTGCCACCACAAATTCGATTCCCAGACCTACTACGTATGATACAATAATCTTAGGCAGAACTGCCAGGAAACCATAAATAAACTTTTCAAAGAAACCTGCCTCCTGGCCTACTGCCAGAAAGTGCTGGTAACCTACGTTGTACATACCGAACAACAGGGCCGGTATCAACGCAATAACCACCATTGACATGATACGCTTGCTGTCAATCGCATCATGAATGTGAACTCCTGTTTTCGAAGTGCTGTTGGGTACGAACAAGAATGTTTCGAAACCGTCGAACACCGAACGAAACGCGTGGAGTTTGCCGCCCTCTTCAAAGTTTGGCTTTATCTTGTCGAGATAATTTCTTAACGCTTTCATTAACTTTTAATTCTTAGTTTTTAATTATTTAGCACATTTCCTTGCGAAGCATGTCCAGACCTTGACGTACGATGCGTTGCAATTCCAATTTGGAAGAGTCAACAAATTCGCATACAGCGAAGTCTTCGGGAGCCACTTCGTAAATACCAAGTGCTTCCATGCGGTCAATATCGCCGGCAATGATAGCTTTAATTAAATATTCGGGGAAAATGCTCATCGGGAATACCTTGTCATATTCACCGGACATGATCATGTGACGTTCGCCACCTTTGATACGGGCGTCCAGTGTATATTCCTTGTTACCGCACAACCAACTGAAATAACTGCGGTTGGCACTGTACTGATCGGTACGCGGCATGATAAAGCCCAAGAATTCGTGCTGGTCATCTCCTTCGGGAATCACAGTGAGGCTTGTAGCGTGTGCGCCCAGGAATCCGTTAGGTTTCACCAAAGTTCCGGTCAGCACGTTACCGTTAATGTAGCGTAAGTTTTTACCTCCGTTCACACGTCCTGCAAAAATATCTGTCAGCAGGGCTCCTACTTTCAGCTTGCAATAAGCCGGTTTCTTTACTTCCGAACCGGTCAGGGCGATAGTACGGGTAAGGTCTACGCGACCCGTATTGAACAGACGTCCGATGAAGATCACTTCTTCCGCACGGAGCGTCCAAACAGTTTCGCCTTTGTTAATAGGACTGATGTGGTTAATCTGAACGCCTACGTTTCCGGCGGGGTTAGGACCGTCGAAGGCAGTTACAGTTACATTTTTGGCGTTGGTCAGTGCAGGACTCTTCTGCTCTACGCTGATATTCAGATACGTCTTTGCCATCTTTGCCAGTGCGTCCAGACCTGTCTGGAAATCTTTTCCTGGCCTTTCAGAACAAATTCGAAATCAGCAGCCAATGGGTTAGTGTCAAATGCAGAAACGAAGATGCCTTTTGGTTGGGCATTCGGATCAGCCACCACGATGTATGGGCGCTGAATGATGAATGAAAAGAGTCCGGCTTCCAGCAGAGCAGCTTTTACCTGTTCTCCTGTCAGAGTTGAAACATCTTTCTTTCCAAACTCTTCATAGTCCTGCTCCTTTGCTGCTGCAATGGAGATGCTTAGGACTTTACGACGCTCGCCTCTCTCCACGCTGGTAACGACACCGCTTACCGGAGATACGAACTTCACTTCGGGGTGGTTCTTGTCAACAAACAATGTTCCCCCGGCCATCACATATTCCTGTTCCTTGACCACGACTTTCGGAGTCACGCCATGAAAATCATCGGGCACTATCGCATAGATGTCCGGCTGCTTCACGTCAAAGAACTCCTGAACGGGTTTTCCTTTCAGGTTGATGTTCAAGCCTTTGTGTAATTTAATCACATTTGCCATATTGGGTTATAAAAAATGGTTTTTAAATTTGAGCGCAAAAGTACAGAAAAAAAATGTGAAAAAAGAAAGAATTGGCGCTTATTATGGAAAAAATTCTGTAATAATAGAAACCTTTCTGAATGTATGTGCAAACTCAGGCAGATACTCACTTTTTTTAGAACACAAATGACGGGAATGGCATAAATTTATCTTGATTTTTAATTTATGTCATTCTCGTCATTTGTGTTTCATTCCGGAAACACTTACAGTTTGACGGTCTTCACTTTGCCGGGAATGACGGTCAGGTGTACCGTGCCGTTGTTTTCTATATCCACCTCCTGGTAGCGGGCTTCCACCATCACTTTCCCGTCCAGTGCCATCACCCCCCACCGGCAGGCGCTCTCTTCAAAAGCACAATAAACGCCCACAGGAGGAAGAATCTTTCTGTATTTGGGAGGAACGATGATACGTTCCCCCAGTTTCAAGCCCCATTTCATGCCCATACGGTACGGAAGGGCATCTCTTATCTCCTCCAGCCTCTTCCGCCTTTTCGCTTCCTCGTTCCTTCTCTTCTGCCGGTCCGTTTCCTCCGCCCGCTGTCCGGCTTCCTCTTTCAGCTTCTTTACAGCCGTGTCGAAGTCCTGCTCACCGGGTCTGGGAAGGTTAGTGGCAATGTACCGCTTCCTCTTTCCTTTTTCCACATGGTAATACCTTCCAGCCCCGTCCATCACCACGATGCTCCGGTCGGCCAGACGGCCGCAGCACCAATAAACTTCCTCGTCATCCCCTGCCAACAAGCAGGCGAACACATCAAACACCGTGGACCACACGGAATCCACCAGCTTGCAGGACTTCGGTACGCGATAATCCGGTATCTTCAAGTAATATTCATAAAAGCAGATGCTGTCTTTATGCAACCCGTTCATGGAGCGTATGCTTTTTTGTACGGCTATGGAAAGTCTCCCCTACCCTCAGCAATTTCACACCGCCGTAGGAAAACACCACCGGCTTCTCCCGGTAAGTGCGGCCTGTTTTCATGTCCATGTAGGAAACCGTGCCGACAGTATCCGTAACAGCCAGCAGTTCCTCTTTCAGGAACTTCAATCTCCGACAATACCCGAGTATCACTTCCGGCTCCCCGGAGGCACTCACCACTCCTGCCTGTCCATCTTTCAAACGGACTGCCACACGGTTTCCCTGAATGTTAAAGACTTGCAGATAACGGGGAGACACTGTTATCTTGTTTCCACGCTTCAGCCCCCACAAGCTACTCCGCCGGTCGGGATAAGATTTCAAGGCGGCTTGTGATTCCTTTCCCTCTTCTGCTTCCTCCCGGTTCCGGATGGCTTCCAGCAACCGGTCGTGAGTCATAACAATCTCCCATACCTCCTCCTCCTGCCCGCCACTGTCCGTCAATGACAAAGCAGGCAGGTACAATCCGCCTTCCGTCCGTGCCCGGGACAGCGCGTTGCCAATCATCCGTCCCTCGAACATCGCCGCCCAGTCATGGTTCCGGGCAGGCAGACCGAAGATGCGGTACAGACCCACATTGTCTATCAGCATACAGGACGCCTTGTTTGCCGATCTCCTCAACCACGTCCTACCTGTTGCAGGTATTTCGCCAGGGAAAGCGTGGGACGTGCCAGCTGCACGAATTCCACATCGGGACAGTCGAAACCTTCGGAGAAGATATCCACATTGACCAGCACTTTAACCTTTCCCCGTCTGAAATCATCCACCAGTTCCTTGCGTTCCGAAGCCGGAGTCCTGCTGTCGATAGCAACAGACTCCAGCCCGTGTGCGCTATAACAAGCCGCTATCCGGCGGGCATGGGCGATGCTGACAGCATATACGATTCCTTTCTTTCCGTGGGCATATCGTTCCACGCTCTCATACAGCCGGCCGATACTTGTCTCCCGGTTCAGTACCTCGTTCATCTCCTTTACCTGGTAGTCCCCGTCCGCACCCCGTTTCTTCAACGAATCTATCAACCGCTGTTCCCTGCTGTTCGCACGGATGGACACATAGTCAAAGGATGACAACCACCCTTGTCCGATGAATTCCGCGACAGTCCACGAGGTGATCAGGCTGTCGAACAAGTCCATGAATCCCTTGCCGTTCAGCCGGCAGGGAGTGGCAGTCATGCCCAGTTTCCTTGCCTCCGGATAGTTCTCCCAAAGTATCCGGTAGGTTTCCGCCAGGGCGTGATGCGCCTCGTCGATAACGATCAAGTCCGGTTCTCCGTACATATCCTTCCGGTTTCGTGACAACCACTGGATGGACATCACCCTCACCCTTCCGTCCTCTTTGCTCATCCCGTGCCGGGACACGGTTTCCTCTATCTGATCCACCAGCTCCCGGCGGTGCGCCACAATCCATACCCGGCTGCCGGAACCACGCAGGAATTCCCTCACTATGGCGGCCAGCAGATGCGTCTTTCCCGTACCGGTGGGCATCTGCACCATCACATTCCGATGAAACTCCCACTCTTCAAAGAGGCGGAGCTTCATCTCCTGCTGGTAATCACGAAGAGTGTCGTTTGGGTAATACATAAGCGGATGCCGGCCACCACCGGCAATAAAATCCCCATGGGGCGATGAACTACGTACAAGCGGTCTATGATTTCCACAGCAACAGTGCGGATAATAAGAAAAATCATCCCGGCAAAGGCGTGGAACGTTCCGGCAAGGAGCCGGTACGAGCTTGTTTCCTCTCGTAGGACGAGGAAACGTTGATACGGAGGAAGATTAAAAATTGAGAATTTAAAGATGGCAGTTCACACCGGCTCTCCCAAGCAGGGACAGTGGGGACAGCAGGGACAGACTCCAAATTTCTCACACACGCACGCGCGATATAATTAGGTGGGAAAATCATCTTTCCCCCTGCCTTCCCACAGGATTATGTCCGGCCGGAACTTCTGAAAAAAACGCACGACAGAGGATAACCGAAAGCACCGTCCTCCTTTGGGCAAACGTTTCACCAAATAAGAGGTACCGGTAAGTGTGGACGGCAAGGGAATATATCACCCAACTTATCCTCCCTTTATAGGTACACGCATACGTGTGTGAAGAAAAAAGGGGGTGTCCCCACTGTCCCCGTGTCCCCGTAAACTCCCTGCAATCCGCCAAGGGGTCAGAAGAGATCACGCCGTACGGACGTGAAGTTATCTTTGCAATGTCCAAAGGAACTAGCCGCCACCCGTCACAAGATTACAAAAACTTTGGTACAAGATTCCGCGGATCTTGTACCAAGTTTCACCGGATATTGCAGCAGTGTGCACCTCTTTTCTTCGGACTCTATTTTCTTTCTATATTTTCATTCTTCTACTATCCACTTTTCGATATTGCGGGTTTCAGCACTGAAGTTCACCCCTATTTTAAAGAGCTTCCGTCTGTCCGAAGCAAAAGGAAGCGCGTAATGCTTGTCATGAATCTGTTGCAAAGCCTCCTCGGCCGTGCCGTCCAGCTTGAATTCTATCACATAGATAAACTTGTCAGTTTGCAGGACAAGGTCAATGCGTCCTTTGCTCGTATGATATTCCACTTGGGTATAGAAGCCGACAAGCTTGAATACGATGAAAAGCACATTCTCGTAATGTAGTTCCTGCTCGCGGATCACTTCGTAGGTAGTATCCGCAAAGAAACTTTGCAGACGGCGGAAGAAGGAGTCATAATCACCGGAACGCACCTCACGGACAAATTTCTGAATCTCAAAGGGAGATTCCACCTTATTTACGTTCGCGTAAAAAGGGAGCAGGAAACGTACAACCCCCTCTTCCACTTCCCGGTTCGGAAAACCTAAACGGTACATTCCAAATTCTTCATCATATCCCTTTATAGTGAGGTATCCGCTCTGATAGAGCAGAGGCACGATGCTCTCCATTTTCTCCGTAGGCGCATCAAAATCAGAAGCCATGGCTTGCATGCTGTGCCCCACCTCGGAAGGAAGGACGTGGAACTTACGCAGCATCTCTACCAGATAAGTGGGCGTACCACTGCCAAACCAATAGTTGTCTATCTTCTTTCTTTCCAAGGCATTCAGCAGGCTGAACGGATTATAAATATCAGGCGAAGGCCAAGTGAAATGATAACCGTCATATTTCTCTTTCAATTTCAGTCTGGTTTCCTCACACGTCATCTCCAGCGCACCTGCCAGACATTCAATGTGTCCTAACATCCGTTCCAGCATCTCCTCCTCCGTAATGCCGCAAACGGCAGCGTAAGGCTCGTCCATACTGACATTCGAGATATTGTTCAACTCGCTGAAGATGCTGAGCTGGGAAAACTTGGTGATGCCGGTCAGGAACACAAAGCGCAGATAAGGGTCGCATGCCTTCAGCGGACTGTAAAAATTACGTATCACATTACGAAGTACGGGGAGATTCTCCTCCTCGTGCATCACATCCAGCAAGGGCGCATCATACTCGTCGATGAGGACTACCACCTGGCGGCCGGTCTGTTCGCAGGCACGCATGATGAGTGTCTTCATCCTGTCATTAAGAGTAACCGCCCTTTCCGGCTTTCCGTATATTTCTCATGTTCAAAGAGCTGCACATCCAGCATGCTTTCCAATGTTTCCTTGTCCACATGCTTGGCCAGACTCATGTCAAAGTGCAGCACCGGATATTCCGTCCATTCGGTTTCCAGCTTTTCGATGGCAAACCCTTTGAAGAGTTCCTTCTTCCCGGCAAAATAACTATGCAGCGTGGAAACCAGCAACGACTTACCGAACCGGCGGGGACGGCTCAGGAAATAATAATTGGAAGCACCGTGTGCCATACGGTAAATGTATTCCGTCTTATCTATATAAGTTCCCCTCTATGACTTTCTCAAAAGTCTGTACCCCTATCGGGCATCTCTTCAACTGCTGCTGTTCCATGATTCATCGTTTTTTTGATTGTACTACAAAGGAACAAAATCTAACCGGAAATTTCTAATAGGAGCCTCTTTTTTATCATTCAGATGAATCTTGAAATAAATGCCTCCGGAGAAGTATTTCCCATTGTTCAATTCGGCAATCAGGTTGATGTGGTCTTTCCAAAGCTGGTAATGTGCCCCGATATTCACTGTGCGGGCGTCATATTCGGCCATCAGATTAAAACCGTTCAACAATTTGTTTCCCCAAGATTCTCCTAATGTATGTATCTTAAAATTTGCACCTATGGCTATACCCTTTGCCTGAGGATAATTAGCCGGCCGGTCAATAACATAAGATACATGAGTCCCCAAATTTCCAATACCTGCAAAATCAATATGCTTTGTCATCGCTATATAATAACGCATAAAAAAAGCATTACCGCCTGATTCATTCCGTGAGGCTATCCCTCCCCCTCCCGATGCTTCATGTGTTCCTGGATCATCCAACCCTACAACGATCTGCGGTGTCCAGCCTTTCCACCACCCTTCTTTCCATACCCGTAACCGCCCATAAAAGGAACGGTCTTGATTTGAATATTTCCCCCAAACTTTTTCCGGGAAATAAGTAGACCCTTCATTGGCATAATTCAATGTACAGGTATATCCCACCTCCAGCCATGGGAAGATTGTGATATTCAGATAATAATTAAATGTATATCTCACATCAAAATCCTCATACCGAAGTGGAGTTATATCAAGTACATTACCACCAAATTTGAATGTTTTATCCTTCTCCATATCAGCTGTCGGTGCATGCAATAATCCTGTGGTTCCCCTTAAAGCCTGTGCATGTATATGTAAACATCCGCACAATAGAAATAGAATCAGGAGTGCATTACATTTCCATCGTCTTTTCTTAGTACTATTACAACTTTTCATTGTAACTACCACATTTTCAAATTCAAGAATAAACATCATTACAAATCCTTCAGGAATAAATGCAGTTCTACTTCTAACGTCTTTGAATTCCCCCTTATTTTGATAGCTTTTGTTTTCATCTTTTTTCCATAACAAGGCGAAAGCCAGACATCTTCTATCCCGACTAAGTCGATCGGTGTGTTTATATTTACACAACAACTGTTTTCTCCCATACGTATTTGTATCGTATTCCTATCTATATATGCCTCACAGTCTGGTCCCAACAGCAAAGTAGCACACCAAGGTACCGCTTTAGTTATCCCATCCTTTATTCGCAATTTTAAATTGGAATGTTCCCATTCAAACACACGCTGATGCCGGACAGGTGCATATCCATCATGGGACGCTTCAAGTCTTACAATATTATTATCAACAGAATAGTTTTCCAATGTACACTTTGCCTTTCTTCCCCAAAGGAAAGCACCCAGCATCTCACTCTGGTTTCTGCCATCTATACATAATGTATTATGCATCTCCGTTTTGCGAAATAAATTCCGGAAAGGTAAATCACAATGATAAATATACGTCCCGGGATCAGCAAACAACATCTTTCCATCCACCATCATCTGAAAACTTAAAGCATCCGCATGTCCATGGGCCGCTATACTTCCAAAACCCAAAGCAGCATGATCAATACTGATTAATACACGGTCTTGCCCATCACGAAGGAATGTATTCCCCCCTTCTTTAAAACAACAATCATCTGATACCGGCAAAGGTGCCATTCTCTTCATGTCACCTATCTCTTCATCGGTAAACAGCCAGCAGACCGTTTCATTAACCGGATGTTGAAAAGTATATTGATAGGGAATTTTCAATACCAAAGAACATAATTGCATTATATATTGCAGATGATTGATTTCTCCTCCCTGCAAATCCAGAATTTGCCTTCATCATCATCACCAAATTCCATTGCAACATTCCCTCTCCATGATGAACATCCTACATATTCTGTCATTTTCTCAAGCATCTGAAGCCAAATTTCCGGTACATTGCAATTACAGGTCTGCATGGAGTGTATCATCAGCGCATAGCTCCATACCGAACATCTGGTAATGCATGATAACTCTTTGTTCACTCCATCCGTGTAATTCTGTTTCAATAATTCTTCCGTAAGGATGGAAATTCCCAATGTTTTCCATTTCTCACAATGGAAAGCCAGTCCTGCAAGCCCGATAGCTGTCGCTTCCACCAACAAATGGTTGTTGGCCGATGAAAAACGGGAGTAATGTTGTGAAACATAGCCTATCATATTACGGATTCCAACGGAAAGTCTGATTTTAAAGTCCTTATCCACATTCTTACTTTGGGAAAGAAAAGCAAGCGTGTACATCCAGTTTATCGCCCGTATGGCCACTTCCATCACACTGGTCCAGGATATACCTTTTAAAAAAGGGTTCTCCCTTCTCCAACTGTCAAAAAGAGCTTGCAATTCCCTATAATACTTCAAATCGCTTGTAGCATAAAAATTCTTTGCCAGTAAAGCAAACTGAAAATGACGGTTCAACTCCCAATTAGTACGCGCGTCCCCGATATGATCACATTGTTTATATGGCAAACTATAACTGAATTTCCTTGACCATTTATTGCCTGTCTGGAATCCGGCATGCCAGTCCTGTTTATAAATTCCATAATCATATCCCCCAACAGGTGAATATCCGTCCGTACACCGAACTTCTTGTTTTTAAAATTCAGTCCCAGACGACCGGCGTCAAATGACAGATGCGATATTTCTTCATAGAACAGGCTTGAAGTTATATCCATATCGCTATTGGCGAAACGTACCTTTTCCCGATGCTGGCTTTTCTTTTGTTCCAACCGCCAAAGTATTTCTTTGGCATTCATTGCCCGCAGACGATTATAATACCAGGAGATTTTTTCATGAAGACTATAATTGAGGCAGTTCCTATAAACCTCTTTTCTTGAAATATCTATCATACCCTTCAAGCAGGGCTTTTGAAGTATGTTCCCAACTCAGTTCATTGATTATGCGGCTACGACCATACTCAGACATCCGTTTACGTTTGTCGGGGTCTTCCAGTAACTCTATAATCTTCTTTGCCATATCTGCCGCATTGTTAGGTTCCGCATAAAGTGAAGCCGCCTGGGCGGAGTGACGTCCTTCGGTAAGATCGAATTGGACAATGGCTTTCCGAGTGCCATATATTCCAAGATCTTATTCATGGTGCTCTTATCGTTCATTTCATTGTATTCATCCGAATTGACACAAACATCTGCCGTATTCAGATAATCAAGCAGCTTTTCATCACTCACTCGGCCTGTAAATTCTACAATATCATCCAAACCCATATCATGACAAAGCTGTTTCAACTGCTCCAGATGCGGACCACCGCCCACAATGCCCCAAATACATCATCACGCCCCCAATCATTCTTTATATGGGAAGCCGCTTTTAGTAAATATTCAATTCCTTCCTGCTGGCCGATAACTCCCAAATAACCTACCATATATTTACGACCACGCTTGATTTCCGGTTTTGCCGGAGTTATCTTCAAACGCTCCAGTTTGGGACCACTGCGTAAGACATATACGTCTTCCGTTTTCATTCCTCCACGTTCTATGGCTATCTTCTTATAACTCTCATTGGTGACAAAAGCAAAAGTACAGTGTTTATAGGTATTACGTTCCAACCACAACTGGCTCTTATAAAGCAGGCCGCTTTTCTTACCAAACTTAGCCTCATACAACTCCGGACAAATATCATGATGGTCAAAAACATAATCCACTCCATGTTTTTTAAAAGGCTTGGCCACCAAATAAATATCATCTGGCGGATTGCATCCGTGAATCACATGGAAGCCTCGTTCCTTAAATATTTTCTTGGCCAGGTGATATTCATCGCGCAAGGCACAATAATACTCACGGGCATATCCCCATGCGCCATTTCCTTCCCGTGGTAATTGATGGCGATAGATATGCACGCCTTGCAGATATTCATAATCCTTGTCATAACCTTTGCCTTTAGGGCAAATGACACTCACACCGTATCCATTCTCCACTAATGTGGTAGCTTCTTGCCATACCCGTGTGTCAAACGGTACAGGTAGATTCTCCACTATAATCAGTACTTTCCTCTGTTCCATGAGTTGTTAAAATTCCGTTCCTTTGATGTCTTTCTCTATTTTCTGATACTGCGCTGCGGTATTCGCATTAATATTTCCCCAGGACAATCCTTCATAAACACCGGCATAATCCACGTCTTTCCAAGCCCGTACCAGATCAATGATGATTTTACCCGGATAGTTTTGCAAAATATCTGCAAACTCTTTTTCTTTATTAGTAACCACCAGCACATCGCTCCCCTCAATCACGGACTGAAGGTTATCTGTAACAAAATGTTGTAAATGAGGAATCTTCGCCATTATGAAATCCTTATTCGTTCCTGTCAGTTCCGAAATTTTCACATTTTGTCATAAATGCGGATATTGAACCCTTTGCCCAGCAGAGTTTCCACGACATCCACTATCGGACTGCAACGTAAATCATCCGTTCCCGCTTTAAAGCTCAAGCCTAGAACACCCACATTCCGCTTTCCTTTCCCCATTATGACAGAAACAGCATTCTTTTTTTGAATCTCATTGGAATTCTCTATGCTGTTAATGACTGGAACATCAATATATAAATCACGTGCAAGGTACGAAGAGCCTTGGAATCCTTGGGCAGACAAGAGCCGCCGTATGCAAACCCGGGTTTAAAATAATAGGGTGATATGTTCAGTTCACGATCCTTACAAAAAATTTCCATCACCTTATGGCTATCAATATCCAGTCCCTTGCAGATATTGCCCACTTCATTACCGAAAACAATCTTCAAGGCATGATATGTATTATTGACATATTTCATCATTTCCGCGACTTGATATCAGTACATACGAATTCTGCATTTATATCTTTATACAGTTCACGGAATTTTGCTCGGCATACTCGCAATCTGTACCAATCAAAGTCAAAGGAGGGTTCAAATAATCATGTACAGAGGTTCCTTCACGAAGGAATTCCGGATTGGATACCACAGTAAATGCCTTGCCACGCTGCTTGCCGGATGCCTCTTCTATGATCTCACCTACTTTTTTATTGGTTCCGGGCAATACTGTACTACGAATGGCAATGATATGATAGGTTTCCTTCGTTTTTATAGCTTCTCCTATTTGTCTTGCTACTCCGTAAATATAGCTAAGGTTTAGATGCCCTTCCTTGGAACTGGGAGTTCCCACCGCTATAAAAGAGATTTCCGAATGATGGACTGCCTCATGGACATCTAGAGTGGCTGTCAAACGCCCGTTTTTATGCCTTCTGCGCACAGTTCTTCAATGTCTTTCTCTATGATGGTAGGATGACCGGATTTTATCAGGTTCACTTTGTTTTCTGACACATCCACTCCTATTACATGGTGACCCAATTTTGCACAACAAGCTGCGCCTACGCATCCTACGTAGCCGAGACCGAAAATACTAATATTCATGATAAAAATTATTTCTTGCAGTTACACTTTTATTCCGATATGATATAACTGTATTTGTTACGGGTAGTATAAATTAAATCCTGTTCTTTAATCAAGTTAATCTCAAGTTCCAGATTAGACAAACCAATCTTTAAATCAATCATTTGCTTTAACTCATCCAAATTTTGAGAAGAAAAAACAGCTTCTGGAACAATATTAAGCAAAACCTTTCCATTTTTCTTTTGAATGAATTGTGCATAACGAATATTATGGCTATAGGTTAAAATAAAAGTCAAAGCAGCATTATTATATATCGAACCGTCCTTACCTTTTATGCAATTACCACTTCTCCCTTGTATCCTATCAATAGAAACACGTTCATCCTTCGTATTCTCTTTCAATATTACAACATCACTCGATTGGTAACGTATCAAAGGAAAAGCTGAATTTATTAACGATGTTGATATAACCCGATCTTTCAGATATTCATTGATAGAATAGCCTGGATCCTCAAAATAGCCATCATGTTTTATTGATTCACTAATTCTTATTGTCCTTTCTGTAGTCCCATAATGGTCAAATATTTTAGTATGAAACCGTTCCTCTATCAATTGTCTTTGAAAATCCAACAAGTTCTCCGAAGATGTAAAACACACAGGAATATTACAATATAATCCTTTATCCTTTAACAATAAGGCCAAATTATATAAGGAACTTGGATATCCTTCAATTGCCCGAGGACTCCTCTTTTCAATCCCTTTATAATACGCCCAAACAGTTTGTTCATTTATATTATAGCTTGAAAGATAGAGAGTATTTGATATATGTACATACATCATAGTATCTTTCTTTCCTAAATTTCCACGTAAAGATACCAATGGTTGTCCATAGGTATATCCACAACGTTTCCTATAGCAATAGAAATAAGCTTGCTCTCTCCAAATTGACTTCCAGTCCTCAAACACGGTCAAAGGGGTTCCTGTAGTCCCACTTGTCCTATTTTTTAATAATTTCCACTTAGATGTGGTAAGCAGAGCATCAGACTGATGAAGAATCATATCTTTAGTAACAACTGGCAACTTGCTTATATCACCTAAGCATTTTATATCTTCTAATTTTATACCTGCTTCAGTATAAAGTTTATGATAAAAAGAAGACTTTGTATAAGCTTTGCGGAAAATATTTAAGAATATCCTTTCATTTCTTTCCTGTAGTTCATCATGTGACATATTATACATCCGCTCAACCTCTTTTACATAAGGGTAAATAACAGGATAAGATCTTAGCAAATATTTTATTGACTCCTTTAAATATTTATTCATTTATCATTTAATAGTTTAAGAGACAGATTTTTTTTACATTTCTACGGAATCTAAAAGATACCCTTCTATCATGTTGTAATAATGCTACTTTCATATTCCATTTAAAGCATTGAAAGTCATTCATTTTCTAAAAAATGCATCAATATCTATGATTACCTAAGAATACCAAGTTTGCGACGAAATCCTCCAGCTATAGTTTGAGCATGTTCGATTCCAAATCCTAAATTGAATTCCACAGCATAAACATCGTCTTGACCGATAGCAATGTCCCAGCCTATCATTCTATAGGTATCTATACGCGATATAATATTCTCTATTTTTGCCTTTATATCATCCCAATCTTTAATTCTTGCCCCCTTAAACATATACCCCGTATCAGGATGCCTATCAAATTGTCCTCCACCATGTTCTCTTCCCGCGAAACTAGAAAATGTACCATCAGCCAGGTTTACTTCTACTGATATTCCCCCTTGACCACTATTATCTACCTCAACCCCCTTTCGACCGATACGAAGTAATATAGCAACAATTCTTGCTTTTTTATTCTCATAAAGCACAATAGTACGTAAAGTATTGAGAGACGATGGATTTATTCTATTTAAATCATCACGTTGCACAAGTCCACGCTGTACAACATAAGTTAAATAGCTTTTTAATGCTAAGCTATTAAATGAGTTCACTTCTTTTCCTTGATGAAGCATACAATTGCCATGCTTGTGCAATACAATTATATCTATACCTGAATTCCCATCAGTAGGTTTAATAAACAACCGTTCACCATCCGCAACCAAACTTTTTAGTTCTTCCCAACTAAAAGATATTCCATTAGTTCTCTGTAAAACATTCCTCTTTATCAACGCTATTACTTCTGGTGTCTTTATACCTCTTTCTTGAAAAAGTTGATACTGCTCCCATTTATCATCACCTCCATTCATGTCTGTCACATCACCAAATTGTTGATCATAATAATCACAATAAAAATAATGCATTGGCACATAATCCAATATTTTTTCCATCGACAGTTGTTTATCAAAAGACCATATCGACATAGTCATCAGCTGGCATTGCCAATAACAAGCATACTTCTTCATCTCCTCATGAATCTGCTTCTGCGTCTTTGTAGTACAGGTACTCATTTTGCATTTTTCACGTTGATATTCTTTGTCCGTCAGTCGGCGATGTAAAGAAAAAATAAATTTATTTCGTTTCACTATTCTACGAATCGTTTTATATCTGTTCTTCCAATCTAACATGAACTCATCAATCATAAACCACATTATTATAATAATCCTACCTTTTTCAATAAATCCTTTGTCATAACATTATCCACATTATACCTTTCAGCCTCTCTCTGACAGCATTTTGCCATCTTACCCAAATCATACCTCCCCTCTATACATTCATACATTTTTTCATATAAAGCAGTCACATCATGTACTGGGACAAAAAGTGCTGTTTCACTTTCTTTCAAAAACTGCCTATTATGAGCCCAATCACTGACAATCATCGGCACACCACTTACAAATGAATCAATAAATACACCGGCAAAACCTTCTCCTTTCCAATAAGTTGGAAATAACATCATATCATAAGTCGATAATTTATCATAGCCTTCATTTTCTCCTAAGTTCAGAAAACCTTGATAATTTACATTCGGAATAAGATCTACTCTTTCTTTAAAAGAACTCTCATAACTATCGTCAATCTTTCCATAGAAATCGATTAGAAACTTATTTTGTAATCCCATTTTATTCAATTGACATGCCGCTTCCAATATATAATCAATTCCTTTTTCCGGTATAATACGGCCAAG
>ENA-OQJH01000616-OQJH01000616.1-human-gut-metagenome-genome-assembly--contig:-NODE-616-length-18447-cov-4.314738_pt1 | contig 18447 bp, 23 predicted proteins | sample MGYA00242597_ERZ504763 | MGnify/ENA primary metagenome ERZ504763 (study PRJEB26092, sample SAMD00036359) | human gut metagenome | host: Homo sapiens | study: EMG produced TPA metagenomics assembly of...
ATTGCGTCTGCCACTGAGGCGGACGTCGAAACAGAATAATAACAAATAAAAAAATAACGATCATGGGAAAAATTATTGGTATTGACTTAGGAACAACAAACTCTTGTGTTGCCGTATTCGAAGGTAACGAACCTGTAGTAATTGCAAACAGTGAAGGTAAGCGTACAACTCCTTCTGTTGTCGCTTTCGTTGATGGTGGCGAACGTAAAGTAGGTGATCCTGCAAAACGTCAGGCTATTACGAACCCTACACGTACAATCTTCTCTATCAAACGTTTCATGGGTGAAAATTGGGATCAGGTACAAAAAGAAGTGACTCGTGTTCCTTATAAAGTAGTGAAAGGTGACAACAACACTCCGCGTGTTGACATCGACGGACGTCTGTATACTCCGCAGGAAATCTCTGCAATGATTCTTCAGAAAATGAAGAAGACTGCCGAAGACTACCTTGGACAGGAAGTAACAGAGGCAGTCATCACCGTTCCTGCTTATTTCTCCGACTCTCAACGTCAGGCTACAAAAGAAGCCGGACAGATTGCCGGTCTGGAAGTAAAACGTATTGTAAACGAACCGACAGCCGCAGCTCTTGCTTACGGTCTGGATAAGGCTCACAAAGATATGAAGATTGCTGTATTCGACCTTGGTGGTGGTACATTCGATATCTCTATTCTCGAATTCGGTGGTGGTGTATTTGAAGTACTTTCTACAAACGGTGATACTCACCTTGGTGGTGACGACTTCGACCAGGTAATCATCAACTGGTTGGTACAGGAATTCAAGAACGATGAAGGTGCTGACTTGACTCAGGATCCGATGGCTTTGCAACGTCTGAAAGAAGCTGCTGAAAAGGCTAAGATTGAACTTTCTTCTTCAACAAGCACAGAAATCAACTTGCCGTACATTATGCCGGTAAACGGTGTGCCCAAGCACTTGGTGAAGACTTTGACTCGTGCAAAATTCGAATCATTGGCTCACGGATTGATTCAGGCTTGTCTGGAACCATGTAAGAAAGCAATGAGCGACGCTGGTTTGAGCAACTCCGATATTGATGAAGTAATCCTTGTAGGTGGTTCTTCCCGTATCCCTGCCGTACAGAAATTGGTAGAAGATTTCTTCGGAAAGACTCCTTCTAAAGGCGTGAACCCGGATGAAGTAGTAGCTGTTGGTGCTGCTGTACAGGGTGCTGTTTTGACAGACGAAATCAAAGGTGTGGTATTGTTGGATGTTACTCCGTTGTCAATGGGTATTGAAACACTGGGTGGTGTGATGACGAAATTGATTGATGCTAATACAACAATTCCGGCTCGTAAGAGTGAGACCTTCTCTACTGCTGCCGATAATCAGAGTGAAGTGACTATTCATGTATTGCAGGGAGAACGTCCGATGGCTGCTCAGAATAAGTCAATTGGTCAGTTCAACTTGTCAGGTATCGCTCCGGCTCGTCGTGGTGTGCCTCAGATTGAGGTTACATTCGATATCGATGCAAACGGTATCTTGAAGGTATCTGCTAAGGATAAGGCTACAGGTAAAGAACAGGCAATCCGTATCGAAGCTTCCAGCGGTTTGAGCAAGGAAGAAATCGAAAAGATGAAGGCTGAAGCTGAAGCTAATGCAGAAGCAGACAAGAAAGAACGTGAAAAGATCGATAAACTGAATCAGGCTGACAGCGTGATTTTCCAGACAGAAAATCAGTTGAAGGAATTGGGTGATAAGTTGCCTGCTGATAAGAAAGCTCCGATTGAAGCTGCTTTGCAGAAACTGAAAGATGCTCATAAGTCTCAGGATTTAGCTGCTATTGATACAGCTATGGCAGAAATCAATACTGTTTTCCAAACTGCAAGTGCTGAAATGTACGCTCAAGGCGGAGCTCAGGGTGGTGCACAGGCTGGTCCTGATATGGATGCAGGTCAGAATGCTGGTCAGGATAATAGCAAGCATGGTGACAATGTTCAGGATGCAGATTTGAGGAGGTGAAATAAGCACATAGAGAAATAAGAATACAATATCAAATGGAAAGCGTGTAGCTCAATGAGTTACACGCTTTTCTTGTTTTTGGCCGTACACAATAATATTGCTATCTTTGCGTTATTATTATAAACATCTGTACCTTATTTGTACCTGTAAGAAAAAGTAGATATGATGAGAAGAATAGATATTAAGAACTACAAAATGAATGAATTATGGCAGTAGCAAAGTATAAGATAGTACGGAAATGTCCTGTGTGCGGAGAAGAGTTCTTCGCAAGGACTTTGGAGTCCTGGTATTGTTCACCCAAATGCTCCAAGGTGGCGTGGAAGCGTAAGCATGATGAAGAAAAACGCCAACTTGAACTGGACAAGATTGTAAGCAATATGCCCAAGTCTAAAGAGTATATCAGCATAACGGAAGCGTATGCTATGTTTGGTGCAAGCCGCTCAACCATTTATAGGCTCATCTACATGAAAAAGATTTCCTTCATTGAGCCAGAGAAAGGAATACGACTTGTATGCAAAGGAGAACTAATGAATCTGTTTCCGTTAAGACAGTCTCCGCTTGACACCAAGCCAAGGAAACCAGTTACCATGTACCGCATGGAACCAGAGGATTGCTATACAATAGGTGAGATTTCCAAGAAATTTCATCTGGATGACAGCACCGTGTATGCTCATATACGAAAATACTCAATACCGACCCGGCAAATCGGTAATTATGTGTATGCTCACAAGGAATCAATAGACAAACTTTATAAAGATATAAAACCATTATGAAAAGATTAGATTATACTAAAGTCTCCGTCAAATTAAAGAAAAGTGAGTGGAGAGATGAGTGGTTCATCTATCTTGAAGCTTATCCTGTTTATGAGACGGGAAATGACAAACCCAAACGAGTGCGTGAATATCTCAGGAGTCTATTACTACCCTATATGGGATAAACGACGAAGCGAGCGAGCCGTTGCTGGTAGAATAAAGTACAAGCCCAAGCGAGATGACAATGGCGTTATTCAGTGTAAATCCAAGCAAGATATGGAACTTGCCTTTATGCGGATGGCGTTCGAGTCCTGCGTCAAAAAGAGTACGACAACATGGCTCTCTTTACTGACCAGCAAATGGAAATGGCAGAACAAAGCGAACGCTCAAAATGCAATGTTCTGGAGTATATTGAGAAGTTAATCAAAGAAAGAGAGGAAACTGCGTCAGAATCGATAGTTGTCAACTGGCGCAGATTGCACACACTGTTGTCAATGTTTGCCAAGTGTGACTACATACAGTTCTCGCAGATTGACATGAAGTATATTGAGGCATTCCGTTCCTTCTTGATAAAGGCACCGCAGGGTGGTTCTAAGAAAGGAACTATTTCAAGGAATACGGCATCGACGTACTTCTCTATCTTCAAGGCGGCACTCAAACAAGCTTTCGTGGATGGCTATCTGAATTGTGATATTGCTGCCAAGGCTAAAAATATCATGTTTCAGAGTGCTCGAAGAGAGTATCTGTCACTGGAAGAACTTAATATATTGGCAAAGACTCCGTGTGATGATATACTAAAACGGGCAGCCTTGTTCTCTGCACTGACAGGAATGCGACATAGCGATATTCAAAAGCTTAAATGGTCAGAGGTTGAAGAATACAATGGTGGGTACCGTCTCAATTTCACTCAGCAGAAGACTAAGGGCGTTGATACATGCCTATATCGCCACAGGCATACAAGCTTTGCGGTGAGCGCAAGAAAGACGGAGAACTGTTGGTGTTTGCCGGACTGCCTGACCCTTCATGGATATCTAGGCCTTTGGAACGGTGGGTAAAAGCATCAGGGATTACCAAGCACATCACCTTTCATGCTTCCGCCACACCTATGCAACGTTACAATTGGCTAACGGTACAGACATATATACCGTAAGCAAAATGTTAGGGCATACCAATGTAAAAACCACGCAAATCTACGCAAAAGTAATTGACAAGAAGAAAGATGAAGCTACAGAAGCTTTTAAGTTGGACATAGATGAATAGTGATTATCATTTGTAAGCACTTAGTATAGAAGACCACTTGTATCAATAAGTCCTTTATTGTACAGGTGGTTTTTAGTGCCTTTCATTTTCAACATTCTATGTAATGATGCTATTGTTTTGGCACTTTAACCTTTCGTGGAAACCAAACATTTATAACAATAAACAGATAAAAATGAAAAAGACAGCCTTTTTTGGCTTCTCTCTTTTTGAAGAGAGCAAGCGTGTCCACAAACATGTGGAGTGTACAGAAGACTTCTACAGAGAACTGTATGAGTTGTTTGAGATCGCAAGAAGTTGGTATCTTCAAGCTGAAAAGAATCATATGAAGACAGAGTACTTCATAGAACTATTTGAGCGCAGTCACCAATATATTGACTGTGATTGTGCACGTTGTAAGAACTCGCGACAGATGGCAATTGGCATTATTGGTACTTTGTTTAGAGACTCTAAGTGTGTGTCAATAATCAAGAAAAAAGAAGATTATTCCAAGCAGGAACTTATTGAGTTGTTTCTTCAACATGTGGGTACTGGTCTGCCAATCCTTACCCGAAAGAAATCGTCCATCCTCACTTGGGAATGCCAATTGTCAGACAGGACAGAATGGATTTGTTGGTAGAACTTGTCCAAAGTCACGACATATTTGATTTTGCCGACAACAGTGATGTGCGTAGCGAGTTGTGTCGCCTATTCAAGTGCGACTTGGACGCATCTATCCGTGTAAAGAATGTACGTAATGTAGCCGTACTGTTTGACGCTATGGCTCAATACCATTTGATAAACAATAATTGGCAATATGTCATGGGAGAAGGTCGCTTCTTAACCAGTATCAAAAAGGATGGAACAGAGAAATTCATAACTTCAAGTTGTCTTTCCTCTTCTCTTTCAAGGATAAGAAGAAACGTTTCCATGACAGCAAGTCAATATGCCATCTGCAAATCCATCGAACAGATATTAAGAGAGGAATAAATCACAATAATTCTGCTAAATGAAAGTAAAAACGTGATAGTTTGGTTGATACTGCCTTACTATCACGTTACTTTTTCTATTTAGTGACAGTCTCCCCATAACTTTGCATCAAAATCATAAAAAATAATTAGCATGGAAGAAAATAGTATAAGATTTGAAGATATTCCCAACGCTATAACGGGGGTACTGAAAAAGCTGTCATCATTAGAAGACAAGATTGATGGTATATATGAACTTGTTCAATCAGAAAAAGAAGAAACATGGTTTACGGTTGCTGAATTATGTGCTTATCTCCCAACACATCCGGTAGAGCATACCATATATTGCTGGACAAGCAATCGGGAAATACCGTTTCACAAGAGAGGCAAACGCATCATGTTCCTCAAATCTGAGATAGATGAATGGCTTCAAGGAACCAAGGGCAAATCGAAGAACGAGATTCAAAGAGAAGCAGAGGAATATGTACTATCTACACAAAGAAAGAATAGACGGCTAATATAACCGTGCTACTGTCTGTAAACAATTTAATTAAGGTACGTGACACATGAATGAAAGACATTTTAGACTCTATGAGCGAATTGTCGCAATAGAAGACAGTTTGGAGGCTTTGGGACCTATTGACAAACTAATAGAGCGAATCGAGGAATTGGAGAAGATGGTCAAGCAGACCAAAACCGTCTTGGGGTTTGACGAAGCATGTAAGTATATTGGTGTTTCTGAAAGCCTGCTATACAAACTTACAGCCGCAAAAGAAGTTCCACACTATAAGCCAAGGGGAAAAATGCTGTATTTTAATAGAGAAGAAATCGACAAGTGGCTGCTCCAAAACAAACAAGAGGTCATTGGAATGGTAACGAAAATAGAAATTGATAATCCGAAAGAATGAAAATGGAAGAAAATAACAAACATGTACAGCCTAACTCAAAAGAGGAAGGAGTACAGCGTCTCAATCGCATATTGAGCGAATCGTTGATAAAGGCAACAGATACTTATAAAACACCTCCTCAGATTATATGGGTTGATAATTCCAGCATAGCCACATTGGGCAACTTCAGTGCTTCTACTGGTAAGGCAAAGGCGAAAAAGACCTTCAACGTGTCTGCCTTGGTAGCCGCTTCCCTCGCCAACGGCAAGGTACTGAACTATCGCGCCAGTCTGCCAGAGGGGAAACGCAAGATACTGTATGTAGATACGGAGCAGAGCCGCTATCACTGCCATAATGTGCTGGAGCGCATCCTGAAGCTCGCTGGTCTACCTACAAGCATCGACAACGAGAACCTTGACTTTATCTGTCTGAGAGAGTACACGCCCTCCGTCAGGATAGAGGTCATAGACTATGCGCTTGCCCAAGACCAAAGCTATGGACTGGTCATCATCGACGGAATCAGAGACCTGCTTCTCGACATCAACAATGCGGGAGAATCGGTCGAGGTCATCAACAAGATGATGGAATGGTCATCAAAGTATGACCTGCACATCCATTGCGTATTGCATCAGAACAAGGGCGACAATAACGTGCGCGGGCATATCGGTACGGAGATGAACAACAAGGCAGAGACGGTGCTTGTCATCACCAAGAGCACCACCAATCCCGACATCAGCGAGGTGAAGGCGATGCACATCCGTGAGAAGGAGTTCAAGCCGTTTGCCTTTACAGTCAATGAGGAAGGGTTGCCAGAGATTGTCGAGCACACGCCGGAGAAGGAAGAAGGTGACAAGCAACCGTCAAGGTTTACTTACCAAGACTTGACATCCGAACAGCATAACGAGGCGCTGACGGCTGCATTCAAGGAGAAACCTATCAAAGGATTCGATCGCATGGTGGAGGAATTAACGCAAGCCTATGCAGACATTGGCTTTAAGCGTGGCAGAAGCGTCATCATCAAAATGCTGAAATACCTGATTAACGAGCAAAAGCTCATAGTGAAGCGGGATAATCATTACTATTTCGGATATACACCTGCCGAGATTGACCTGTTCCATGAAGAGGAATAAAAACAGTTCAGAAACCAGTTTAGTTTACGTCCGTACCTATATATAAGAAATAAGGCCAAAGTAAACCGAAATCGGAGGCTGAATTGGGAAGCGGAAAAGTAGTTTAGCAAATGGTTTAGTTTACGGGTGTGCTATATAGGAGAAAGGGTAAAGTAAACTGTTTCCATGGACAAAGTAAAACCGAACAAATGAAAGTACAATGAATATTGAACAATCGAAGAAACTGAGCATTATAGACTTCTTAGACAAGGAGAATGTAACGCTGAAAAAGAAGAAGGGCAATGCCTACTGGTATCTGTCACCCTTCAGGGACGAGAAGACCGCATCGTTCAAGGTCAGCAAGAAGGAGAACCTGTGGTACGACTACGCCATTAAGGAGGGCGGTGACCTTGTGGAGCTGGTAAAGCGTATGTATAACAAACAATCCGTTTCCGATGCCCTTGCCTACCTTGCGTCCAAGAGTATTGCCACTGTGGATAAGGCAATCGAGACCGCTATCGCAGCCAAGGAATACACGACAACCAAGATGAACGATGTGAAGCTGCTCCCACTGAGCAACCATTCTCTGCTGTCCTATTTCAGTAGCCGACGGATAGACATCACCATTGGCAGGATGTATTGCAGGGAGATACACTACAAGGTTGAGCAAAAACATTACTATGGCATTGCCTTTGGCAATCTGAGTGAAGGACATGAGGTGCGCAATCCCTATTTCAAGGGCTGCATCGGGCATAAGGACATCACCCTGCTTGCCCATACGTTCAACGAGTGGCAAAACGGTTGTCTGGTCTTTGAGGGCTTCATGGACTTCCTTGCTTATATGACCCTCGTTAAACAGCAAGACCGATGGTTTGTCGTTGAAAGCCCTTGCGACTATATGATACTGAACTCAGTCGCCAACCTCAAACAGGCATTGCATTACCTTGACCGTTACACCCACATCCATTGCTTCCTCGACAACGACCAGGCAGGACGCAAGACGGTTGAGAGCATCAGCAATGTATTCGAGTACAGGGTGACGGACGAGTCCTTCAGATATGCCGACTACAAGGATGTCAACGACTATCTGATGAGGAAGAAACGAACGGCATCTGAATGACATTATAAAGACGAAAACACCATCATTTGATGCAAAAATGGCTCAAATGCATTGAAATTACATATCAAATCTGCACTTTTTCGCCCAAACATGCTTGATTCTCAATTATTATCCTTATTTTTGCATCGTTTTAATACATTATTAAAATGTAGCAGAATGGAATTAAAAAAAGAAATAAGGATATTGGGCAGACGCTTTGAGGTGGAACCTCGTGCCAAGGAAAGCCTGAAAGGCATCACGGTTGGCGAGAAACTCTCATACCGTTTCTATGATGGCACATACCAAGGCACGCCCCTGCTGTTCGTTGAGCCCAAGAAGGGCAATCCCTCTCCACGGACTTGCGCCATCACGGGCAAGCGGTTGACCGAAGCCCTGGGACTGCCTGCGGTGTTTATCCTTGCGCCCGGACCCACCTACGAGCGACACAGACTGGCAGACAAAGGAGTCTTCTTTGTCATGTCCGAGGAATATGCCCATCTGCCAGGCATCATAGCATTGGAGAAGACAAGCAACAGGAAGATTGCCGAAGTATTGACCCCTGTGGCGCAATACATACTACTCTATCACCTACAGGTGGGCAGTATTGAAGGAATGTCGCCAAGGGATATTGCACCGTTGCTTCCATATTCTTACGAAAGCGTCACGTTGGGTGTCACCTGTCTTGAAGATGTAGGACTGTGTCAAAAGATTCAGAACGGACAGCGCAGCAAGGTGGTACACTTCGAGTTGAAGGGCAAGGAACTGTGGGACAAGGCTCAGAACGTCTTGCTGTCACCTGTGGAGAACCGCATCTTTTGCGATGACATAGCTTGGATGCGGAATACCCCGTATGCGGCATCAATGCCCTGGCACATTATTCCATGCTTAATCGTGACCGGGAAGAGATGATAATGATGACAAGCAAGGAATATCGTGCCGTCAAGTCGGCTGATGTCATGGAGAATCCCAACATCTATGACGGCAACTATATCATAGAGGTATGGAAATACCCTGTTGTCAGCAAAATGGGCGACAAAAGCCAGTGGTTGATCGCCTTTCCCTTGTCCTTTCGTTGAGAGATGATGATGATCCGAGAGTAGAAAAAGAAGTAGAACGAATAATCAGTGAACAGAAATGGAAGGATTAGTCAAGTTCCGTGAAGCATTTGCGGAATACTCAGAAAACTATGTGGTGATAGGCGGAGCAGCCTGTGACATCACCATGACCAATACCGTGGTGCGTCCACGCGCCACACACGACATCGACATGATAGTATCGTAGAGAACATGACCGAGGCTTTCGCCAATCGCTTCTGGCAGTTTGTGCGGGAGGCTGGCTATCGACCTGAAAAGAGGAAACAGGAGCTGGTGAGCCACCAAGGTATGAAATGTATCGTTTCCTTGATGGTAAAGACGGCTATCCCGAGATGATAGAACTGCTGTCACGCCACCCCGACGTGCTTGGAGAGCCAAAGGGATTTGTCATAGAACCTATCCCGACCGATGAAGATGTGTCGAGTCTTAGTGCCATCATCATGGACGATGATACTATCACTTTACTATCGCACACAGCCAACTGACTGATGGCATACGCCATGCCAATTCCGCTGCCTTGATAGCACTGAAGGCAAGAGCCTACCTAAATCTCATGGCAGACAAGCGGGACGGCAAGCATGTGAACACCAAAGACATCAAGAAGCACCGTTCGGACATCCTGAAAAATGTGGTCATAATGACTGAGGACAACATTGAGCTCCTGCTTCAATAGTGGCATGTATAAGGGAGTTTGTCGCCTCCATCAGAGCCGACTGGTCAACTCTCGCAGAACCATTGTCAAAGTCACTCGGTCAAGACGAGGCATTTGTGACCGGACTGTTAGATCAACTGGATGAATTGTTTATAGAAGCATGACCAATATGAAGATACAATACGCATCCGACCTGCATCTGGAGTTTGCCGACAATTGGCGGTATCTGAAAGCCCACCCTTGGAGGTGACGGGCGACATACTGCTGCTTGCCGGCGACATCGGCTATCTCGGCGATGACAACTACTCCAAGCATCCCTTTTGGGACTGGGCATCGGAGAACTACAAGGAGGTGCATTGCTGCATGGGCAACCATGAGTTCTACAAATATTATGATGTGGCGACACTGCCCGACGGCTATCTCTTGGAGGTACGTCCCAATGTATTCAGCCACTACAACGGTATTGCGAGGATTGGCGACACCGACATCATCCTCTCCACCCTTTGGTCGAGGATTCCTTTGGAGGACGCTTACTTCACCGAGCAAGTGATAAGCGACTTCCGCCGTATATTATATAAAGGTGAGCTGATGACCCATGCCCAATTCAATGCTGAGCATGAACGTTGCCTCACCTTTATCAAGGATGCAGTGGCATATTCGCAAGCAGCCCATAAGATTGTTGTCACCCATCATGTACCATCGTTCCGTATGCTCCACCCAAAGTTTCAAGGCAGCAAGGCAAACGTGGCGTTCACCGTAGAGTTGGAGGACTATATCACCGATAGCGGCATAGACTATTGGATATACGGACATTCGCACACCAACATCGATGCCAGGATAGGCAACACCCAATGCTTGTCCAACCAGTTGGGCTATGTTTTCTCTAACGAACATCAGGACTTCTCCCATGGCAAGTACCTGACCATATAGCCATCCACATTTTTTCATCCACCCTCTTTACAAGCTCTTCCCTATCGGAAGGGCTTTTTTGTGCCTTTCGAGTTTGATTTTTGAGTATGATTGCGAGTGTAATCAAAAATTAGAGTTAAGATTTGGCTCCGCGGAAAGTCATTTCGGTTTAAGATTGAAGAAAAGGTAGTTCCTTTGCATCGGCAATAAGCCAAACCATAGTAAAATCAAACTTGAAAATATGAAGTCATTTGTAATATTCGCCATTGTCGTGACCATAATCTATGTCATCTACTATACGGTCATCATCGTGCAGGATCTGTACGGAAAGCCCAAGGACGAGAAGTCACAGGGCGAGTCGTTTGATGTCAGTGACATGACCGACGAGGAAGAGTCGATAGCGGTCAGCGAGAGCGACGGTGGTTTCAGCGTAGGCGACAACCAATATGAGACAGCCTACGAGGAGAAGCAGCTTGCAGAGCCTACAGAGGAGGCAGCCGCCACTGCGGAAGAGAGCAAGCCTCATGTGCTTGAAAAGATACAAAGCGCAATCGAGAAGAAGATGGAGGAAGTGAATACCACCTATTCCGACCCCATGTATTCGGAAGAATTGAACAACACCATCATCGCCCGCGGTCTTCGTCACAATGGACGTGACATGGTCAAGGTGGAATCACTCAATAATGAGATATGATGTCAAAAACAAGAAGTGCATTTCTATCATTATATGCCGCTTTAACCCCAGCTCTGGCCAGTGCTAAGTGTGGCAACGTGGACTACAGCTGGGGAGCGGACGCACTTGCGAGTGCCCATGACTATGCCGTGACGATGATGCTCTATATCGTTTATCTGTGCTATGCAGTGGCGGGCATCGTGGTCATAGTCAGCGCCTTGCAGATATATATAAAGATGAATACGGGCGAAGAAGGAGTGAAGAAGAACATCATGATGCTGGTGGGAGCCTGCCTGTTCCTCATAGGAGCGACCATCGTCTTCCCCGCTTTCTTCGGTTATCAGATTTGAGATACAGGTGATACGAGATAAGATAACTCAAAGTGTAACAAATTAAAAGGTAAAAAGAATGTTTGAAAGGATTAACAAGAAGGTGAAGGGATTCTTCTCTTCACAGCGCATGAAAACGCTCGCCCTGATGTTGCTTGTCGGCACCACCGCAGCAATGGCACAGAACGCAGCCGGCGACTACTCGGCAGGAACGACCGCGCTTACCACAGTGACGGAGGAAAACGCATTTTGGCTAAATCATACTCAAACCAAGTATGACAAAATGAATATCAAACTAAAGAAAACACGCTACAAATGAAGGATTTACGAGTATAATCCAAATCTTAAACTTCTTAAACAGGTTTGCAATAAGTTTGATTTCTCTGGGAACAATTGTGGGAACCATATTAACTTTGTACCGACAAATCGAATATAAACAGATAAAATTGAAGGAATATGAAGGTTATAGCAGTATTGAGAAAAAGTAACTCTCTCGTGTATATCCGAGTGCGAGACGGAAGGGGTAAGGACATAAAAGTATCAACGAGTATGTATATCGACCCCATCTATTGGGACAGCAAAATCCCCGGTTACAAGAACACGAAGAAAGTGCCTAAGGAGGTGCGTGAGAAGTTCAACAACACGTTGAAGGAAATAATAGCGTATGTCGAGGCGAATGTTGACAAGGATGTGACCTGCCCTGTTCTGACAGCCATCATTGATGACTTCCTCCATCCCGACAGAAAGAGCAAGGAGAATGCCAAGACTGAGGACACCACTCCATGGGGAAGTGGCTTCTTCGACAGAGCCGAGCAGTATTTGACCGAGTACAAGACCAAGAACGCAAGCGGAATCCGTGCCGTGTTCAGAAGGCTTGAACGTTTGGAGGCATGGAAAAGGGAAATGGAAGGTGATACCGATTTCAGGTACGAGGTTTCTTCCTTTGGAGCGGAGCAGCTGGAGGAGTATATGAGATATGTGACGGAGGAATACGACCTCTATGTGAAGCATCCCGACTTCTTCGCCAAGTTCGGGTTGTACCACTCCACCATGCGCCCCTCTTCCAAGAACTCCTCTTTTAGTGGAGGACTTAGGTTGAAGGCATTTCTCAACTGGTGTGTAAAGAAGGGCTATTCGGACGATGTGTCTTTCCGGCAGGTGCAGACCCACGGTCATGTCTATGGCGATGCCTACTATCTGACTATCGAGGAGCGCAACCAAGTCTATCAGTGTCAGTACGGACGCAGTTACCATGCCTCTCTTGTAAGGGATATGTTTGTCTTCCAGTGCCTTGTAGGGTGCAGGATGGGCGACCTGTTCAATCTAACTCGCAGCAACATCATTGACGGATGGCTGGAGTATATCCCAGGCAAGAACCTGAACAACGGCAACACCGAGCTTGTGCGTGTGCCTCTAAGCGACACAGCCAAGGAGATACTGGCAAGATACAGCCATGTCTCGCCACGTCTGTTCCCTGCCATCTGCGAGGCTCAGTACAACATGTATATCAAGTTCGTGCTTGACTTCGCTGGCATACACCGTATGGTCACTGTGCTCAATCCTCTGACCAGACAACCCGAACAGAGGATGCTCTGCGATGTGGCAACCTCCCACACGGCACGCAAGACTTTCATCGGCAACCTTTATGCCAAGGTGAAAGACCAGGCTTTGGTTTCCTCACTCACGGGACACTCGCCTCAGAGCCGTGCCTTCCAGCGTTACCGCACCATCGACGACACCATGAAGCGTGATTGATTGGCATGTTGGAAGAGTGATTTCTGCGCCTTATATATAATCATTAGATATATACATACTATGAACGTAACAGCATTTGTAAGGCAGACCGCCACAGCCAAGAAGAAGGCAACCATCTATATCCGTGTTCGTGACAACGATACCAAGACAGACATCAAGGCGGCAACGGAACTTCCATCAATCCTGCCTATTGGGATGCGGACAGGCAGGGCTACAAAAGCCGCGTGACTATGGTTCGTGACGAGGAGCGCAGGATATTGAACGATGCCGTCCACGACCTCTGCCGCACGGTGTCGCAGGAATACTTCAAGGGCGCAACGAGCGACTGGCTGAAAAAGACCATCTTCTGTTTCCACCATCCGAATGCGTACAAACTGATGCAAACGACCGTACAGGAAACTAGACTTTCAAAGTTGGTGGAGGAATATATCTCGCACAAGGACTTCGACAAGCGGCAAGCCACTTCTGTAAGGGGATTGGTGGGGAAAATTGAGCGTTTCGAGAGGTTTCAGCGCAACGTCCGCAAGAAGAAGGACTACACCATGAATGTGGACAGTTTCACCGTGGATGATTTGGAAGCCTTCCAGCATTATCTCATCCATGAGAATGAATACTATCACCAATACCCGCAGCTCTATCTGGGCATGGACAAGTGGACAGCAGGAACGAAGCGTTCGGACAACACGCTGCATACGGTCTTCACCCGACTGAGGACAATTGTAAGGTGGTGCATCCACCAAGGCATCACCAGGAACAACCCCTTTGACCGTGTTCGAGATACCCAAAGCCCATCTTCGGCACTCCGTTCTTCCTCACCATCGAGGAGCGTGACAGGATATGGAGCCACGACTTTTCCGACAGCCTCATCTGGCTATGTTCCGTGACATGTTCGTCTTCCAGTGTTTCATCGGTTGCCGCTTCGGCGACCTGATGCGTCTGACCAACGGAAGTGTCATTGACGGGGTGCTGGAGTATATCGCCCACAAGACGATGAAGCACGATGCGAGAACCATACGTGTGCCACTCAGCAAGACCGCCATGACCATCTATGAGCGATACCGGGGTGTCCCCACCAAGTCGCTTTTCCCACACTACAATGTGAGCGACTACAACAAGGGCATCCGTGAGGTGTTGCGGACAGTGGGCATCAACAGGATTGTCAGCGTGCTCGACCCGGTGAGAGGCAGAATGTGCAGAAGCCGCTCCATGAAGTGGCAACCTCCCACACGGCACGCAAGACCTTCATCGGCAACCTCTACAAGCAGGTGAAAGACCCAAGTCTTATTTCCTCCATGTCGGGGCACACCAACGGCAGCCAGGCATTTGCCAGATACCGCACCATTGATGACGAGATGAAAAGGGAACTTATCGGGATGCTCGACTGACAGGACATTTGCCAGTATTGATGCCACATCCCACCCCTGTCGCCTTTACAAAACAAGATTGTTTCAGGATAACTTTTTTAGATTTATGGACCTACTAAGCATGATAGAAGCAGGCGGCAAGATGAAGATCGAGGTGTCCAGTGACGACCTTGTCCTCTTTGCCGACCGGCTGATTGAGAAAGCGATGGAAGCCAAGCACTTATGATGGAGAAGACTCCCGAAGATGAGACCTGGCTGAGTACAGATGAAGTTGCCAAGATGTGCGGTGTCTGTGAGACCACACTCTGGTCATGGGAGAAGAAAGGCTACCTCGTGCCTTCACGCATGGGCAGGAAGAAGCGATACGCTCTTTCCGCATCCAGAAGTTACTTTCCGCACATACCGATGCGGCAGCAGCCGACAGATAGCGATTTGCAGCCATTTGTATCAACCACGGCTCGGTACGGCTTCGCAGTCTTGCCTCTCGGGTGTTCACCCTCTTCTGTTTTCCCTCTTTTCCCTTTCCGGCAGCGCAGCAATCTTGATTGCCACGTCTGAGAAGAAAGTTTGGAGTGTTTGGGGAGCAAGTATAGGTTTTACGTCCCGAAAAACCACGACAGAGAAGCCGACCGTGCCACACACTACAGTCAAAGATATGGATAATCCCCAAACACTCAAGAGCAGGAATCAGAAGAACAAGGGCGTCGCCCAAGGTCTGACGAGAGGGAGAAACGGAAGTATTCCGTCAAGGTCTATTTCGACCAAGGCAACTATACGAAGCTGTTGCGAAGGAGCAAGAACAGGCAGTGCTCTCTGTCCTCACTCGTCTATGAACTTGCCGTCAACGGCTACGTCCGTGAGGCGATGTCGAAGGAGGATGCCACCAACCTCCGCTCCCTGTCGGGCATGGCGAACAACCTCAACCAGCTCGCCCATGAGGCTCACGTCCACCATTTCTCCTTTGTTGAAAAGAGGGTCTTGGAACTGGCAGGGAGGATTGACGAGGTTCTCGTCCGGCTGGGTAACTCTTAGGGATATATACTTACTCGTCCCACTATGTGCACTTACTTTGCCAAGTATCTGCACATACTTGGGCATTTATCTGCACATACTTTTTTATAGCAACTTTTATGATAGCACAGATTAACACCGGCAGGGGATTCGGAGGCTGGTCAACTATGCGAATGACATAGCCCATAAGAACACTGTCATCATAGCGTCGGCTGGTGTAAGCACCACTTCTAATGCCACTATTGTTGCCAGTTTCAAGGCACAGGCTCGGATGCGTCCATCACTGAAGAATTTCGTGGGACACATATCACTGAGTTTCCACCCTGATGACACACCCAGGCTCACCAACGAGTTCATGGCGGAAGTGGCACAGGAATATCTCCGCAGACGTGGGATTGTGAACACACAGTTCGTGATATTCCGTCACCATGACCAGCCGCATGGTCACGTCCATATCGTTTACAACCGTGTCGATAATGACGCAATGCCATAAAGGGCGACTGCAATTTCCGTGCATCAGCATCAGTCACCAAAGCTCTGACAAGGGAGTACGGACTTACCTTCGGCAAGGGTAAGAGGGATGTAAGGCGCAGCACCTCAAAGGCAGGGATGCGGTGAAGTACCAGTTGTATGACACCATTTGCGCAGTCCTCAGCCATTGCCACGACTGGCAAATGCTTAGGACAGCACTGGCGGCTCGGGGCATCACCATGCACTTTGTCCAAGGCGATGACGGTCGCATCTGTGGCATCACTTTACAGACAACAGTCATGGGGTCACTCTTTCAGGGAGCAAGATAGACCGCAGCCTGTCCCTCGTCCAGTTGAGCAGGACGCTGGGCGCACCAGAGAACCAAGTTCACCTTTCTTCCCTCATTTCCGATCGTGACGAGACCCGAACGGAAGTCTGTCAGTCGGGGGGCTGGCTTCATGGCAGCACCTCTTCCAACGAGTGGCAGCACGAGGCTTCTACTTCCTCACCTGTTGGTTCTGAAGAATGGCAGGCAGTGACGATAACGAAGTTCGTCTGTCGGCAGCAATATCGCTGAAGCTGTGGCAGAAGTTATACTCCAGCCAACCATTGCTCCTTCCACAGGAGGTGGCGGTGGAGGCAATGACCGTGGGTGGAATGACGAGGACAAGGAGAAAAACAAGAAGAAACGTAACGGAGGAATGAGGAGATAAGTGTATGGCAAACAGAAAAGTTACACCCTTGAAGGATGAACCTGGCACGTCTTTGGAAGACATACAGGTTGAACTGTCCAATTGCATTCAGGCAATCAATGCCCTTTCCGGCAAGATAGACACCCTTGCCAAGCCAACCGCCAACGACACTTCTTCATTGAAGGATGCTGTTAGCAAGGCTGCGGCAAATGAGGTAAGGCTGCTGTTGGATGCTCGGCAGAGAAAGTTTGAGGAAGAGGAAGAAGCGGCAAAGGCAAGAGGCGAGATAACCCAACAGGAATACTTCCAGACCTTAACCGAACGATATGGTGAAGTACTCGCCAAGTGTATCGCCCTTGTAGATGCCCACAAAAAGCATTGGCCGGAGTTAGTACACCAGTGCGAGGACACCGTTAAGAGGGTCGGAGAACAGAGCAGGAAGAACTCGGATGCCTTGACCAAGATAGCGGATTTCGTCAACAGGGTAACAGGAGCGCAACAGCCCAAATGCGTTCCTCCTCCATTGCCCAAGGACAAGGCAGAGGTCATTCCATTCTTGAAGCAATACCTCTTGTATGTGGTCAAGCGGTTCTGCCACTCCTGGCACTTCCGCAAGTTTCTCCACATCTGTATGTGTACATTGTCGGCAGTATTCCTATGCGCCTGTGCATTATCGCCAACGACAACGCAAGGCTGAGAACCATCGAGGAGAAGTATGTCCTTCTCCGTGACTTCTCCCGACTGGATGACCGCACATCGCAGCGAGCCGACTACATCGAATGGCTCTACTCAGACGAGGACGAGCACCGTCAGGAGATAGATAAACTTTGGCAACAGAGACAACAACGATTGATTAATAAGAAACCAAGGTGAGTACAAAAATGCCATTCATGAATATGGAAACTTCCCTTGTGAGGTCTATCTGAAAAAGAAATGCAGACAACTGAACAATAGAGATTCAATTGTCTGCACACTTTTTATTTTGCAGGAAATAAAATATCCTCCTTTTTAATATCCCAATCTGAGAACTTGAATTTCCAGCGGTCTTCCATAAACTGCAACATCAACAACCCTCGTTCTTTTATTTGTTCGGGAGTCCACTCTGTTTGTTTAGAGACCTCTATTTCGCTATATGAGCCATTGTAATAACCAATATCTTTTCCGTCTTTATTTTTCAAACATTTTTTTCTCTCAAAATCGAAGTTTTGTAATGTGGAGTTCTTCTTACGACTCAAAAGCAGCAGATTGCCTAATGAGTTAAGATACAATCTCTTTTCCGTTGGCTTTAGATACCCAAAACGCTCTTTCCAGTATTCACCTGTTGCAGATTGAGGATAAATATGTTCAACCTAAAATCCGCAACTATCATCCAATACACGATTAAGGGTAGATTTATGAGTCGTTAGTAGTAGCTTTCAGTAAAAAGCAACAGCACAACATCAATATGTAGCCAACATCCCCTTACCCCACGAT
>ENA-OQJH01000617-OQJH01000617.1-human-gut-metagenome-genome-assembly--contig:-NODE-617-length-18441-cov-2.369936_pt1 | contig 18441 bp, 18 predicted proteins | sample MGYA00242597_ERZ504763 | MGnify/ENA primary metagenome ERZ504763 (study PRJEB26092, sample SAMD00036359) | human gut metagenome | host: Homo sapiens | study: EMG produced TPA metagenomics assembly of...
CCTTGATAAGCATTTTGTTGCATTAAAAACAACAATTTTTAAACTTTTCTCTGTAAGAACAAAGTGACAATCCCACTTCAATATCTTTCCGAAAGATGTTATCCCATAAGAACTCAAAATTTTCTATAGAATAAAAAAATATCTGCGGGATGAACTGTCTGTGTTCAGCCAACAGATATTTTTCTTCTATGTTTCTCTGATCTTATCTAATCTTATCTAATCTTATCTATTCTTCTCTATTCTTATTAGCAGATCTCCGCTCCCGCAGGCATTGCTTTCTCAGGAGTCATAAGCGCCAGATTGCCTTCTGCATCTTCTGCACAAAGAAGCATGCCTTCACTGAGTACTCCCGCCAGCTTTGCAGGCTTCAGGTTCACAAGTACCATCACTTTTTCCCTACCATCTCTTCCGGTGTATAATGTGCTTTAATACCTGAAACGATCTGTTTCACCTGACTTCCTACCTTTACCTGAGAACAAAGGAGTTTTTTTGATTTTTTCACTGCCTCACAAGCGATGATCTCTCCTACTTGGAACTGCATCGCTCCAAACTGTTCAAACGTATCTCCGGCTTTGCCTCGATATCGATCACATCTTCCTCTTCCTCTGCTTCTTCTATATGAGGATGAAGTTCTTCTACTTTTTTCATTACTTCTTCCAGATCCAGTCTTTGGAAAAGAATCTCCGGTTTCTCCGTCACATGCCCGTCTCCGAGCTGATCCAGAATCTTTTTGCTTGTAGACGGCATGAAGGATTCAAGAAGGCGCGCTCCTGCTGAGATTCCCTGGATCAGATTCCAAAGAACTGTTTCCAGACGATCTTTCTTTTCTTCATCTTTTGCCACGCCCACGGCATCGTTTCATCGATATATTTGTTGCAGCGTTTGAACAGATTAAAGATCTCTGTGATCGCATCCGCCACACGCAGCCCGTCCATTTTCGCATCAACCGCTTTCGGTGTATTGTCGATCACCGCTTTCAGATCTGCATCGACATCCTCCGCCGCTCCTTTATCGGAAACAACGCCGCCAAAGTATTTATTTGTCATAGAACTGTACGGTTTACAAGGTTTCCTAATGTATTGGCAAGATCGGAATTTAAACGTTCTACCATAAGCTCCCATGTGATCACTCCGTCATTTTCAAACGGCATCTCATGAAGAACGAAATAACGTACTGCATCTACCCCGAAGAAATCAACAAGCTCGTCTGCATAAAGAACATTTCCTTTTGATTTGCTCATCTTCCCGTCTCCCTGAAGAAGCCACGGATGACCGAATACTTGCTTCGGAAGCGGAAGCCAAGCGCCATTAAAAAGATCGGCCAGTAGATCGTATGGAAACGGATAATGTCTTTTCCGATCAAATGCAGGTCAGCCGGCCACAATTTTGCATACTGTTCCGTGCTGTCTCCGTCTGCATCATAACCGATTCCCGTGATATAGTTTGTCAGCGCGTCAAGCCATACATAAACGACATGCTTATCGTCAAAATCAACCGGAATTCCCCACTTAAACGAAGTTCTGGATACGCACAGATCCTGAAGTCCCGGAAGAAGGAAGTTGTTCATCATCTCATTTTTTCTGGAAACAGGCTGAATAAATTCAGGATGTGTATTAATATGCTCGATCAGTCGGTCTGCATACTTACTCATTTTGAAGAAATACGCTTCTTCTTTCGCCGGTTGCACTTCTCTTCCGCAGTCAGGACATTTTCCGTCTACGAGCTGTGACTCTGTAAAGAAAGACTCGCACGGCGTACAGTACATTCCTTCGTAATGACCTTTATAAATATCGCCCTGATCATACAGCTTTTTGAAAATCTTCTGTACCTGCTTCTCATGGTCTTCGTCTGTCGTACGAATGAATTTGTCATAGGACGTATCCATCAGATCCCATATCTTCTTGATCTCAGCGGAAACACCGTCTACAAATTCTTTCGGTGTAACGCCCGCTTCTTCTGCTTTCAGTTCGATCTTCTGACCATGCTCATCTGTTCCTGTCTGAAAAAATACATCATACCCCTGACTTCTCTTATAACGGGCAACCGCATCTGCCAAAACGATCTCATATGTGTTTCCGATATGCGGCTTGCCGGAAGTATAGGCAATCGCCGTCGTAATATAATATTTCTGTTTCTCTGACATAGTTTTCTCTCCTTTATCCCCCTGTGATCCGAAGAAATATCTCCTCTGAATCTTCAGTTGGTTTTGTCTTTAAAAAGGATAGCATACATACCAAATAATGTAAAGGTTGGATAAATACCTCTCTTTTACAAATGCATTTACAAAATAACACTTCAGCCCGCGCCATTCGTAAAACCGCGCTGCGTGCTTATCGTGGCTAATTCCATTGTTTTACTCATGAAAATTTCTCGAAAAGTTATTAAAAACTTCATCTTGAAAATTTCCCGTTTTCTATTCATAATATAATCTGTAATGAAACCGTAATAGTTTTTTAACAAAGCTTATACTTTATAAAGAGGGGATTTAAAATGACAGCTTCAAAATCGAAAAAGAACAAATATGAAATAGACATGTGCAATGGAACTGTTTTAGACAAACTGATTTCATTTTCCATTCCGCTCATGCTCTCCAGTATTCTCCAGCTTCTTTTCAATGCAGTAGATATCGTCGTTGTCGGAAGATTTTCAGGAAGCCGCGCTCTGGCGGCAGTCGGCTCTACGACAGCGCTAATCAATGTATTTACGAATCTTTTTATCGGAGTTTCCCTCGGAGCGAACGTACTGGCTGCCCGTTTCTATGCGACAAAACAGGAAAAGCAGATGTCTGAAACAGTACATACCGCAGTTACTTTCGCTTTGATCAGCGGAATCGTCATGGTCTTTGTCGGACTTTTCTTTTCAAAAGCAGCCCTGCTGCTTATGGACACTCCTTCAGACGTCATCGGCCAGTCCGCCCTTTATATGCGGATTTATTTCGCCGGAATGCCCTTCTTTATGCTCTATAATTACGGAGCGGCAATCCTGCGTGCCGTCGGAGATACAAAACGGCCTTTATTTTTCCTTATCATCGCGGGAATCGTAAACGCAGCTTTAAACCTCTTCCTCGTGATCGTATTACACCTCGGAGTCGCGGGAGTTGCAATCGCCACAGTGATCGCACAGATGATCTCCTGTCTCCTTGTCCTTCGCTGTCTATATCGCTCGGACGGAAGCTATCAACTTCGATTTTCCGCAATGACAATCAAGTGGATCTATTTAAAGCAAATTTTCAGGTAGGTATTCCCGCAGGCATACAAAGTACGGTTATCAACTTCTCAAACGTACTTCTTCAATCTTCGGTAAACTCTTTTGGTTCTATCGCAATGGCAGGCTATACAGCTGCAAATAATATCTTCGGATTTCTGTACGCCGCAGCCAACTCGATCACACAGGCATGTATGAGTTTTACAAGCCAGAACTACGGCGCGGGAAAATGGAAACGAATGGACAAAGTTCTTCGGAACTGTATTCTGCTGTCCGTTGTCGTTTCATTAATCTTAGGCGGAGGTTCATATCTCTTCGGACCGGAACTGTTAAAAATCTATACTTCAGATCCGAAAGTCATTCAATGCGGAATGGAAATACTTTTGTATACTACCGTAACTTATTTTATGTGCGGACTGATGGACCTCTTTCCCGGCGCGCTGCGCGGAATGGGATATTCTGCAATTCCGATGCTTCTTTCTATCATCGGAACAGTCGGAACGAGGATTGTCTGGATCTTCATGATCTTCCCTCGCCACAGATCATTGGATGTTTTGTTTATCTCTTATCCCGCATCATGGCTTATCACGATCATACTGCAGGTAATCTGCTATTTCTTCGTAAGAAAAAGGATACACAATCCCCTTCCCTAAGGTGAAAAACCTACCTTAAAAAGGGAAGGGGCGAATCCAATCAATATATATTTTACATCGGCTTTATCCTTGGAAATCTGATGTCTACTTTGAACAGATCTCCGTCAAGATACAACTCGAAAACTCCTCCTTGCATTTCAGTCAGACTTTTGGCGATTGAAAGACCGAGTCCGCTTCCTTCCGTACTCCGGGAAATATCTCCTCTGATAAATCGCTCTGTCAACTCATCTGCCGAAATATTCAACTGCTGCTCGGATACATTTTTCAAAGAAAACTTAACTTCCGACTCCGATACCGAAAGATCTGCATAAACTCTCGTCCCCGGCATTGCATATTTTGCCGCATTGCCGAAGATATTTTCAAGCACCCTCCACATACGGCGTCCGTCTACATGTATCACCGCCGCTTCTTCCGGAAGGTTCAATACAACCGACAGGTTTCGCGCGGCAAATTTTTCTGCCATTTCCCCTTCCGTCTGCTGTACCATCTCACGGAAATCAATATCCATATATTCTAACGTAATATTTCCGCTGCTTACTTTCGACGCTTCCACAACGTCTTCTGTCAGCGTCTTAAGTCTCTGCGCTTTTACTTCAAGAATATCAAGATACCCTAGTATCTTTTCATCGGCAATATCAGACCGCTTCAAAATATCCACATAATTTATAATTGATGTAAGCGGAGTCTTGATGTCATGCGATACATTTGTGATCAAATCCGTTTTCAAACGTTCGTTTCGCATCGCCTCATCGATTGCGCGGTTCAGACCGCTTCCGATATCATTGACATTCTCGGCGATATTACGTTCCGTTCCCCGCAGTCCTTTTAGTTCGATCCGATACTCAAGATTGCCTGATGCGATCTGTTCGATCCCTTTCTTGATCCTGACTTTGCAAGCATACTTCCCACGACAATCCAAAACGTCACTCCGTCTGCTGCCAGAGCTGCCAGCGCCATCGGTACATTTCTGACAAAAAACGTAATCCAGTGGATGACTAAAAATGCACTGATCCAAAGAACGGTCCGCCAAACGTCATTACTCGAATCGACTATTCTTTTGCAAAAAGAAAGAATCATACAAAGCAGACTTCCATTCCACAAACTCTTCGCTTTCATTCTGCGGATAAGACTCATATAACCCGCGAAAAAGCAGATAAACGTAAACGCTCCATATAAAAATGCACCCGCTATCTCTAAAAACTTACTTTCTGAACAAACAGCATAGAATAAACTTCCGGCATGTCGCTCATATAGCGCGCTCCATAATAGTCAAGAGTTTCTACCATATTGTAGACATTATCGCTGTCGATCATTCCCATGCCTACGATAACTGCCGTTCCTACTGCCCATACTCCGATCACGGCAACTGCCGCGATCTCTGTTTTCCATCTGTCAAAGCCTGTTAAATGAACTTCGTTATCTCCATCTTTTCTTCCTGCCATCAACCCTGACATGACAAAACTGATAAGGAACAAAATTCCGCTAAGACACAAGATCACGAACCGCCTCTTAGCAGCGGGATATTTTTTTCATAAATCCGGTCTCTTTCATAGAACATATCTTTGACCGGATAAGAAGTATCAACTGCCACCGCAAAAATACTGTCATACGTCTTGTCGGTATCATAAGAGCGCACCATATCCCATTCATTTGTCGGTAATATATCCATATTTGTTTCAAAATCTTTTAATTTCGGATAAACAAAAATGTATTTCACATTTTTTCCTGATTTCATGTCCGCTATGCATTCTTCAATGTTCGTTTTTATTCCCGACTCGCCTTTTGCCATAAGATTTGCATATTCGCTTTTATTTGTCGTAACTTTTTTTGTATCCTGATCTATATATAAATAAGTAAGTTTGTGTTTCCCTCTTCCAGGTGTTCCCACCCGCTCTTATATCGGCTGTATTTATCATTTATACTCGTAAGAACAGATGCCAGATGATCATAAATAACCATAAGCTTTCCGTTTAACTCCGGGCGTCATTTACAACTTGGAGAAGATTAGCCGCTCCTAAGGGCGCATAATTCTCACGGACTGAATCCCCGTAATTCCAACAGTCTGTATACAATTTACTGCCTTCTGCATCATATATGCTTATTTTATCACTCACTCCGGATGAGGTAAGCGTTCCGTTGCTTAAGTCATTTAAAAATGACTCAACATCCATTCTATCATCTTCTAATACGAGTTGAAGTTCTCCTGTTTCAAGCTGATTCAGAAACTCTTCCGTATAGTAATAATAGTATTTTCCGCTTGGCTGTTTGCAGACGATTACTGCGTTTTTATCATATACACCGCCTGATTCTACACTGTATGCCTTGCTCCACTCTATCAGATCCGACAGTCTGTATACCAGTCCGGAATGATTTTCAGCGTCTGCTCCCGACGCTCCAAAATAAGACATTACGTCGATCACTTTATCCGGATTGTATGCTCCGTCTGACTCAAACAGCGTTTTTAACTGAAACTGTTCAAGCACCTGAAGCATATAGCTTTCTACTGTATTGCTAAAATCCGAAGATTCTTCATATGGCTCTCCTATTAACTTTACCGTCTCTGCCGGATTCAGCGTTCCGGTCAGCCGCGTTGTTACTATAAGAGATGTGAAAAACATCGCTCCGGTTAACACGCCTACGATCAGGACGACCGCTTTCATCGCAGTCCTTCTGTACCATCCTTTCATTCACATTCCTCTCTTTACCTGTTTTTCTTATCTACTGCACCTTCTCAATCTTATATCCGACTCCCCAGACAACTTTCAAATACCGCGGCTCTTTTGGATTAATCTCAATCTTCTCCCTTATATGCCGTATATGAACGGCAACCGTATTGTCAGCCCCGATAGCTTCCTCATTCCAGATCATTTCATATATCTGATTGATCGAAAAAACGCGCCCCTGATTCTTCATAAGAAGAAGGAGGATATTATATTCGATCGGAGTCAATCTTACTAACTCCCCATCTACTGTCACTTCTTTCAGATCGTCATTAATCCTAAGGCCGCCGACAGAATATATTTTATCATTTTCATTCTGAGCCGTGCCGCCAAGCTGCGTATACCTGCGAAGCTGAGATTTCACTCGCGCAACAAGTTCCAAAGGACTAAACGGCTTTGTAACATAATCGTCCGCTCCTACATTAAGTCCGAGTATCTTATCCGCATCTTCCGATTTTGCGGAAAGGATAATGATGGGAATACTGTTTTTCTCTCGTATTTTCAAAGTTGCCCGAATCCCGTCAAGTTTCGGCATCATCACATCAAGAAGAAGCAGATGAACCTCTTCTCTTTCAAGCATTTCAAGAGCTTCCGTACCGTCATACGCCTTCAGTATACGATATCCTTCCTGCGTCAGATAAATTTCGATTGCTTCCACTATTTCTTTGTCATCGTCACATACTAATATATTGTACATTATCAATCACCTCTCCTACTCTCTCCTAATATTAACATGATAACGCATATTTTTAAAAGGAATAAGAAAAATCTTATAACTTTATTAATATCATGACAACCGGAGCTGTTTTTCATTACCTTATTCCTTTTTCTGCTCATCTTATTGCCTTCCCTTCTACTTATTTGATTTCATGTCAATAACAAAAGTGATTTGTTTTCTATTCGTTTTGTGATATAGTTAATATCACTCTCTTTTATCATTTTTTGCCCCGCTATAAAAAGGATGCTGATATACACAGCACTGCCGACATCCCGGGAATATTCCGAAAAATATACGACAAGCAAGGTTATTTATACTCACATCTTTTTCTCACTCGCATATAGTAATTAAAAATGTTTCTTAAGCGGTGTTTTTATGTCTTCATTTTCATATGATTTCTCTGTTTTAGGCGGTGATGCGCGTCAGGTTTTTCTTGCAGAAATGTTAGCAGAATCGGGCCGTTCTCTTTGTCATTACGCTTTGGCCTCTCAGCCGAACAACTGCAGCTCCGTCTCCGAACATGTTTCCATAGTACGCGAAGCGCCTTCTCTCGAAGAAGCCTGTATCCATTCCGGGTCCGTCATCTGCCTTTTCCGTTTACTAAAAACGGCGCGGATGTTTCGGTTGAAAATAGCATCTATCGTTTCTCTATTCAGACGCTGCTTCATCTTCTGCGGCCCGGTCAGTCTTTGTTTGCCGGGGGCATCCCTCCTTCTTTTAAAAAAGAAGCCGCCGAAAATAACGTCGCTGTTTTTGATTATGCAGACGATATATCGCTTCCTGTTTACAACAGTATCTCGACTGCAGAAGGCGCAATCTGCGAAGCGATCCTCCACAGTCCTTTCAATCTGCACAAAAGCAGATGCGCAGTACTTGGATTCGGAAAATGCGGTCACTCTATTGTTTACCGTTTAAAGGGATTATCCGCAAACGTTTCCGTTTTTACAGATAACGCCGAAGAATCCGCCCGCGCGTCAGTTATTGCCGACAAAAGTTTCCCCTTAAAATCACTTTCCGATCACGCCGGAGATTTTCGCTTCATTTTTAATACTGTTCCGGCGCAATTTATAAATGAAGAGACTTTAAAAAACGTAGATCTTTCTGCTCTTATTATTGATATTGCCTCTTCCCCCGGAGGTCGATTATGACGCGGCTCAGCGTCTCGGCATATCTGCTCTGCACTGCTTAGGACTTCCCGGCAAATATGCTCCCGCATCTTCTGCCCGTCACTTAAAACAATTTATCGAATCAAAACTGTATCTCTCATAATTCATGCGCAAAATGAAAGGAGGAATCCCCTTTGTCCTTAAAAGAAACGCAGATCGGAGTCGCTTTTACCGGCTCGTTCTGCACTTACAAAAAAGCATTTCTGGAACTGCAAAAACTTTCAAACTGCTGTGGCTCTGTCCAGACAGTCTTTTCAACCGCAGCCGCATCCACAGACTCCCGTTTCGGTTCTGCCGAATCATTTTATAGGCGTGCAGAAGAAATTACGGGAAATAAACCGATGATGACTATTTCCGAAGCAGAGCCGATCGGTCCGAAAAACCTTTTCGACGCACTTGTGATCCTTCCGTGCACCGGAAATACGCTTGCCAAACTGGCAAACGGAATCACCGACACACCTGCTTTAATGGCGGCAAAAGCCATTTACGCAACAACAAACCGCTTCTTTTATCTTTATCGACAAACGACGCCCTCGGTATGAATATGAAAAATATCGGACTTCTTTTAAATACGAAAAATATCTACTTTGTTCCGTTCGGGCAGGATGATCCCGAAAAAAAGCCGAATTCAATGACTGCCCATACCGATCTGCTTATCCCGCTTTGGAAGCCGCTCTTGAGAACCGGCAGCTTCAGCCTGTCATACGCGATATTGTCAAAAAATAGAAGAAGGAGAATTTTCTATGTGCGGAATCGCCGGATTTTTTAACCCATCTGCGGATTATACAAAAGAAAAGAACTACAGAAACCACATTTTAGAATGATGAATCAAGTTCAAAAGCACCGTGGGCCGGATGATGAAGGTACGTTTCTCTCCCCTCAATGCGGGCTTGCCCATGTTCGTCTGAACATCATCGACTTAGTCACCGGACATCAGCCGATGAGACGCGTCAGAGGCGATCACAGTTGTGTCATTGCATATAACGGTGAAATATATAATGCCCCGGAACTGAAAGCAGAATTGATTTCTGAAGGTGAACAGTTTCTGACGTCCGGCGATACAGAAGTAATCCTTGCCGGATTTATGCGCTGCGGACCATCTTTTATTAAAAAGTTAAACGGAATCTTTGCAATCGCGCTGTGGGATGAATCTTGTCAAACGCTTCATCTGTTCCGCGACAGGCTCGGTGTCAAACCTCTCTTTTATACAAAAAAAGACGAGACTACTATTTTTTCTTCCGAAATCAAGGGATTATTTGCCTATCCCGATATCGTTCCCGAACTTGACCGGAACAGCCTCAATGAAATATTCGCCTTAGGTCCTGCAAAAACATACGGAAAAGGTGTATTTAAAAATATTCTTGAAGTGCTCCCCGGCGAACACATTTCCATTAGTCACACTTCTTTCAAAAGACAGTTTTACTGGAAACTTAGCAGCTGCCTCCACGCTGATTCGCCTTCTGATACAATCGAAAAAACGAGATGGCTTCTCACAGATTCCATCAAAAAGCAGATGCTTTCAGACGTTCCCATCTGCACGTTTCTTTCCGGCGGAATAGACAGCAGCCTCGTCACTGCCGTCTGCGCCGGACATCTGGCAAAATCAGGGGAAAAACTAAATACTTTTTCTTTTGATTTCACGGAAAACAAAACGTATTTTAAATCCAATACATTCCAGCCAAGTCAGGATCGTCCGTTTGCCGAACAGATGGCAGAATTATATGAAACAAACCATCACTTCCTCGAATGCAGCAGTCAGGATCAACTGGATTATCTGTACAAAGCCGTAGACGCGCGGGATCTCCCCTGCATGGCCGACGTCGAGTCCTCTATGTTGTATTTCTGTTCACTTGTCAAACAGTTCAACAGCGTTGTCCTTACAGGCGAATGTGCTGATGAAATTTTCGGAGGCTACCCTTGGTTTCATAAAAAAAGCTCATTTGAAACGAATATGTTTCCATGGTCGCCTTCTATGCAGCCGCGGCAAGCATTGTTAGACGACGATTTTATTCACGAACTGAACATGGAAGAATATGCCCTTAACGCCTATGAACAGACGATTCGTGAAACGCCGGTTCTACCTGATGATTCTCCCGAAGAAAAAACGTCGGCGTGAGATCGCCTACCTGAATATCCGCTGGTTTATGGCAACTCTTCTTGATCGGATGGACCGCGCCGGTATGTACAGCGGACTTGAAGCCCGCGTACCGTTTGCCGATTATCGATCGTAGATACATTTTCAATATCCCGTGGGACATCAAATGTCCGGACGGAATTGTAAAAGGTCTGCTCCGCCATGCCGGAGAGGGCATCTTGCCAAAAGAGATCTTGTGGAGACGCAAAAGTCCTTATCCAAAAACTTATGATCCTCATTATGAAGCATTGCTCGCAGATCAACTAAAAGAAGTCCTCGCTTCCCCCAATGCTCCTATACGAACATTTCTTGATAAAAAGAAAGTATTGCGTTTCCTTGATACGCCTTCCGACTACGGAAAACCATGGTATGGGCAGCTTATGGCAGGACCTCAGATGCTTGCTTATATGCTGCAGGTCAATTATTGGATGGAAAATGGAAGCATCCACTCCCAAGTGGATGCTCCTGAACAGAAGTTTATTTAATTGTCCTTATAAAAATGCCTCTCCTGCGGCTCAGACAGGGGAGGCATTTTTTCTGCTTTTATTCAATCGCTTCTGTTTCGATTACAAATTTTACATTACCGTCCATCGCGCTGTCTTTTCCGCTGAACGTATCATAGCTGCACTCTTTAGATGTCAGCGCTTCTAACCGGTTCATCAATTCTCCGACCGCACCTTCAACCGTTGTTTTCAGTTTACTCGTTCCTTCTGCATCAAACGTCTTCATTCCGTCCGCCAGCGTCACAGCTCCTTCTGACAAAGTTTTCGCTCCGCTGTTCAAAGCCGACACTCCGTTTTTCAGTACGCTGCTGTTTTCTTTTAACTGCTCCGCTCCTGCCGTAAGCTGACTGTTAAAGCTGCCTAATTGTGTAAATCCTCCGTTTAGCTGTGCGATTCCGGAAGCCGCTTTCGGTACTGATACTGCAAGAGATTGATCTAAAGATGATAGATTCGTATGCAAAGATCCGATTCCACTGTTAAGCCCCTGCATTCCCGTATTTAGATCGTCGATCTTACCTGTCAGCGCTCCCAGTTGATCCAAAGGCAGGTTTTCTCCCGCTTTCTGGATTGCGTCTAATTTTTCTTCTACTTCGGGAAGTTTTGCATTCATTCCTGCAGCCGCAAGTTTTAATGTAAACAGATCTACTTTCATTTTTCCTACTGCATTTTGAACAGCCTGCACATCCACGCCTGACAGATCCGCCTGCACCGGATTTAGTTTTCCTTCTATAGAAGAAAGTTCCGGCATATCGGTCACTTCAGCCGCGGCGTTTTTCGCTTCATTCAGCGCCTGTATCGCATTATCAAGATCTGCAAGAGCCGCTGACTGAGGATCATTTTGTGCGATTTCATTTCTCTTCGCCGTCAGGGAATCTACCGCCTGTTGAATCGTCTGTGAACTTGAGATGGCTTTCGTCTTAGCTGACGTAATCTTTTCGTTATTCGCCGCAATCTGTCCATTATCGGCATCAATAACAGCATTATTTTCGTTTACCGCAGTATTTACGGCAGTACATGCATTTGTAAGATTCGTCTGCAAATCTGAAATTTTCTGAAGCTCTCCTGAAATTGCCTGTGCCTGCGCCGCAAGATCCTGAACCGGGGTTACGATTCCGTTTTGCAGACTTGTTTCCAGCCCTTTCGTTTCCTCAATGAGCGCCTTTCCCATCTCGATCATACTTGTCACCTGCTGCATCACAGCCTGAACAGCCTCTGTTCCGAGAACCTGTACAAGCTGCTGCGTTCCGTCTGCCAATTTCTGCGCTCCTGCCTTAATATCTTTCTCATTCACGCTTGTCAAACTTCCGTCTGTGGCTGCGCTAAGCTGACTCACTGCTGACTGAACCTGGGATAAGCCTGCGCTCAATTCCGTAAGGCTTTTTGCGCCGTCTGCTAACTGTTGTTCCCCATTTACATAAGATACAACTCCATTTGCCAACGTATCCGTTCCATCTGTATATTTCTTGATGCCGTCTTCTAATTCTGCCGCGCCGGAAGAAAGCTGCGCCGCCCCGGAAGACAACGTATCTGTTCCGCTTACCAGTTCCAACGCCGCATTTTCCAGCTCATCAAGAGCGCTTTGCAAAGAACTGTAATCAACGATTTCTTTCACATTCAAATCTTCCAAAATATCGGACAATGCGACCGTATAAGTAGAGGACATCGTAAAATCCGTTACGTCCGCGCTTATCTCAAGACTTTCAGGAAGCGATACCTGCGAAGACGACTGCGAGAAATCATTCATTCCCAGACTTTCTTTCATACCCGGAACAGCAAATCCAAGTACGATATTTCTATTCCCGTCTGACACTACTTTTCCGTTGTCGATCGCCACATTGCTAAACGTCTCATTCGGAAGTATCATTCCTGTCATCATTACAAACGGACTGCTTAGTTCTTCGGATTTTCCGCTTACATTCACCGATTTCTTTGTGTTATTTGTATAATCAATTTTGATCTTCAGATGTCCGCTTTTTCCTTTCAGCTCTGAAGGACTGATTTTCTTTCCATCCAGATAATAGGTCAGTTTCACGGAAACCGGAAGTTCTTTTTCAGTCGTTCCCTGATAATAAATATCTGCGCCGTTTGTATCCCACGTCAGATTATCGCCCGACTCCGAAAAGGTTTCTTCTCCTTTAATATTTTTAATACCGTCAAGTTCGCTGACATCTTTTAAACTTTCTGTCGTTCCCGCATTTTTCAGCCAATCCGAAACTGTTATAAGTTTTACCGCTCCGTTTGCATCTGCATTGACATAAACCGTTTCTTCTTTAAACAGGCCTTCGTCTGCCTGTTCTCCGCTTTTTGTACTTTCTGTTTTCACAGTTTCCGTCTGCTCTGCCGCATATACTGCTGCCGGAGCGATCTGTCCGAATCCGGTAAGCGCCGCCGCTCCGAAAGCCAGTGAAGCCGCTACTACATGTTTCATTCTTCTGTTTTTATTCATAACTGCCAACATCCTTTCCCGACATTCATAGTTTTACTTTTTGTTTCCATTACTTTTTATTGCGCCGTTTTCTTCGCCTTTTCTCCGAGAAATCCAATCGATGTCTTACAGATAATTTTATCAAATATCATAAACATCGCCGGAAGTACAAGTATAACTACGATCATACTGATGATCGCTCCCCTTGCCAACAATGTACATATAGAACCGATCATGTCTACTTTAGAGTAGCACGCCACTCCGAACGTCGCCGCAAAGAAACTTAAACCGCTGCTGATAATTGACGGCATGCTTGTTTTATGAGCGATCGCGATCGCTTCTTTTTTCGACCTTCCGCGTCCGCGTTCTTTCTGATAACGGCTCGTCATCAAGATCGCATAGTCAACAGTCGCTCCAAGCTGAATCGTTCCGATCACAATACTTGCCACAAACGGAAGTTCCGTTCCCATATAATATGGAAACGCCATGTTGACCGCTATTGCAAACTCGATAACCGATACAAGAATAACCGGAAGGGAAATTGACTTAAATACGATCATAATGATCAGAAAGATCGCCGCCATCGAAAGAACATTGACCATTGTAAGGTCTACATCCGTTACATCCTGAAGGTCTTTCATCAAAGGCGCTTCCCCGATCACCATAGCGTCATCGTCATATGATTTCACAATATCGTCGATCTGTGCGATCTGTGTATTTACCTGATCTGTTGCAGATGCATATTCCGAACAAATAAATGCCAGCTCATAGTGATCGCTTTTCAACATACTCTTAATATCGTCCGGGATCATCGAATCCGGCACGGACGGACCTATCAAAGAGTTCATGCTGATCGTCCATTTTACACCGTCAACTTCATCAACCTGATCGAGCATTTTCTGTTTCTGCACACCATCCATATTTTTATCCATGAGGATCATATGCATGTTTCCCATTTCAAAATCCTTTTCCAGTTTTTCATTCGCCACATTACTGTCAAGCGATCCCGGAAGAGACTGAGCGATATTATAATAGATCTTCGTATGGTTGTTTCCGTAAATTGCAGGGAACAAAAGGACAAGGAACAAAACGATCCAGACAGCATAATGTTTCGTAATAAACTCTGACGGTTTATTCATATTAGAAAACAGTGGTCTATGCGTTGTTTTTTCTATCCATTTGTCAAATACAAGAACAAGTGAAGGAAGCAGCGTCACACAACAGAGCACTCCCATAACAACACCTTTTGCCATTACGATTCCGAGATCTCTTCCAAGTGTAAACGTCATGGCGCACAACGCCGCGAAGCCTGCGATCGTTGTCACCGAACTTCCGACAACCGACTTAAACGTATTCGCGATCGCATGCCCCATCGCCCGTTCTTTTTCTCCCGGAAACCGTTTCTTATTTTCCTCATAACTATTCAAAAGGAAAATGGAATAATCCATCGTTACGCCTAACTGTAAAATCGCAGTCAGCGCTTTCGTAATATAGGACGTTTCTCCCAAAAAGATATTGCTTCCGAGATTATATACAATCGCCGCTCCGATACTTATCAAAAACAAGATCGGTACAAGAAACGACGTGGACGTCAGTTCCAATATCAAAAGACAGCAGAGTACTGCGATCACCACATAAATCGGGAGCTCATGCAGGCAAAGATTTTTAATATCTGTAACAACACCTGTCATTCCGCTTATAAAGCATTGCTTATCTGCAATCTGCCTCATCTGTGTCACCGCATCCATTGCCTCGTCCGAAGATGTCGTATTATCAAAAAGAGCCAACATCATCGTTGCTTCTCCTTTGAAAAAGGCTTCCCTTATATCCTTCGGCAGCATCTCGACGGGAAGACTGATATCTGCGGCATCATCGTACCATAACACATCTTTTACATGCGGTACTTCGCTGAACTTTTCTTCCAGCTTCTGTACATCCTTTAGTTCCATATCTTCTACTACGACCATGGAAAACGCTCCCATGCCATATTCATCTACCAAAATATCCTGCCCCTTCACGGTTTCAAGATGTTCAGGCAGATAGCTGAGCAGATCATAGTTGACCCTCGTATTCACGATTCCGAAAAAAGACGGAATCATAAGCAGCGCGCTGACAATCAAGATCAACACCCGATGCTTTGCAATCCACTTGCCTGCTTTGACCACTGAAATCATCTCCTTATTTTTTGTATAATACACAATATATTCCAAAAATGACTAATAGTCAATATTTTTCAGCGATAAAAATGAATTTTAGTCATTTTATTGACTTTCTCAATAAAACAATTCATAATATAGGAAAAATAACAAAAGATTAAGCATCAAAAATAAGAGGGGATCTATTATGAGCAAAGTTGATGATAATAAAAAGCAGAAAGAGAGCACACTTCTCGAAACTGCCTTTCATCTTTTCACAGGAAAAGGATTTGCCAAAACAACAATTTCTGATATTGTCCAACAGGCCGGCCTTGCAAAAGGAACTTTTTACCTGTATTTCAAGGATAAATACGATCTGCGTGACAAACTCATCGTATATAAGGCAAATCAACTTTTTGACGATGCACACCGCGCTCTTGAAAAAGCAAATGTGAGCAGTTTTGAGGATGAACTGCTCTTTACTACGGACTACATTATCGAACGATTTCAAAAAAACCACTTCTTCATGGAGTTTATTGCCAAAAACTTATCATGGGGGATATTTAAAAGTGTCTTTACAAACGGAGATCCTTCTTTCTCCAGCCAATTCTACGATCACTACATGACCGCTTTGAAAAAATACAATGTAAACTGCCCTGCTCCGGAACTGCTTCTATTCACGATGATAGAACTGATCGGCTCTACAAGTTATAACTGTATCCATAACAGCCAGCCTGTCAGTATGGAAGAATATCTGCCGTATCTGCACAGATCACTGCATCACATATTACTTGCATTTACAGAATAATTACCGCAACATATATCACAGACATTTACAGAATAATTACCACAACATATATCGCCGACAGTCACAGAATAGTTATCACCGCAGATATCACTGGCATCCACAGAATAGTTATCGCCGCAGATATCACTGGCATCCACAGAATAGTTATCGCGGAGATATCGTCAGCGCTCACATTCACGGATGATCGCAGTATAAGAAGAACCCCGCTCCGCCTTTCGGCAAAGCAGGGTTCTTCCCATTCTTACACTTTTGAGATTCACTCACAAAATGCGTTTAACAATACACTTAATAATATGCTTTACAAATATTCAATTTTACCGCAGACATATCTTAAAATCTTCCGCAAGTCTTTTATATCTACTGTTCCGTCTTTTTCCACATCTGCCGCAAGCTTCTGTGTTCCGTTCAATTCCGCCTTCTTACAGAGCTCCGCAATGTCATACGGACGTCTCCGATACTAACTTTTCTGTCGGCATCCACATCTCCTCTAATATACTCAGGAGTATACGCCTCAAAATTAAATTCGTTTTCTTTCGCATACTTCTCTGCAGCTGAACCGGCTACTCCCCGGATCGTAAAGCCTTCTAACTTATAAGCCTGTCCTCCCTTTCCCGACGTCAAATATCCAAGAGCTTTCTCTCCGATTTTTGTTACAGAAGCAGGGACAGTCACTTTGTTTAATTTTTCACATCCGACAAATGCATAATCGCCGATATTCGTTACACTATCAGGAATTTCAATTCCTGTCAGATTTATCTGATCAAGGAACGCATATCCTGCGATTCCTTTCGTACCGGCTTTCAGATTGACAGTACCGCCTTCTGCGATTGTTCCTTTATATTTGTAGTAAACTTTTCCGGCATACACATCACCGTCAGCCTGTGCGTCATACCATGCAGTGTCCCCACCTTCATTATATATATCCCACTTCTCAAATGCATAGCCTCCGATTGCTTCTACCGAATCAGGAATTTCAATATCACTTAACTCTACACATCCGGCAAACGCTTTGTATTCAAGTTCCGTTACTGTATCAGGAATCGAAACCGTCGTAAGTTTTTGGTTACAAGCAAACGCACTGTCTCCGATTTTTGCAATTCCGTCTCCCCATGTAATTTCCGTCAGGTTACACCATGAAAATGCACTTTTCGCTACATATGCCAGTTTATTTCCAATCGTCACATGTTCAAGAGAAGTGCAATATGTAAATGCTCCCTCTCCGATACTTTCCACAGAATCAGGAATTTCAATCTGTTTCAGACTGCTGCAGCCTTCAAAGGCGTTGTTATCAATTACCTCAAGCTTCTTCCCTAGCGTTAACTTGCTCAAAGACCGACAATAATAAAACGCTCCCTTCTCTATTTGTGTAACACTGTCGGGAATATGTATTTCTTCTAACTTTTGACAGTGTTCAAATGTTTCTTCTTTGATTTTTTTCAGTTGACTGCCTTGTGCGAAAGTTACTTTCTTCAAATTCGTACATGATGCAAACGCTCCGTACTGCAGATTCGTAACTTGTGCCGGAATCGTAACTCCTACTACCGTCTCATTCTCTGTAAATGATTCAGCTCCAAGAGTTTTTACGACTTTATTGTCAATCTTATCCGGTATTGTTACATTACTTTCCGTTCCTGTATATTTCAAAATCTCTACTGTATTATCAGCTAAATTTGTGTATACGAATCCGTTTTTTGTTTTAGCTGATTCGATTTCCCATTGCATATCTTTCTCTAATGCTGCAACAGCAAAGTGATACGTTTTTCCCTGTTCCAGCGAAAGAACAACACGGCTTCCGTCTGCTTCTTCAGGATAATATTTTTTTATCTCATTCCATGCGTCATCATATACTAAAACTCCGCCTTTTCCGTTAAAAGAAACAGAATAAATCTCCGGAATTTACTTGGTACAAAATCATATGTGTCTGATCCGCCTTTTACAGCAGTATATTTTGTTCCTGTCACCGCAGTTTTTGTTTT